>Ga0315899_10000453_pt1 | contig 49488 bp, 48 predicted proteins | sample LakEriMetagenome_2_FD_203518 | JGI IMG/M metagenome (GOLD analysis project Ga0315899, IMG submission 203518) | Freshwater fungal communities from buoy surface, Lake Erie, Ohio, United States - Buoy 4 MA112 | ecosystem: Environmental > Aquatic > Freshwater > Lake | place: USA: Lake Erie, Ohio...
GATATTCAAGGAATAAGGTGGTGTTTCCATGTTTGATGTATCTCTCGAAGAAACTCGACTCCTCAAAACTTATTGATTCTCCCGTTTATTGGGATCTGGTGATACAGCATCTAAATTTAAACGCAAAGGATACAATTGATCATAAAAAACCAGCCTTAAATCTGCTCGTTTCGTTATCCAAAAAACTATTGAACATTGAAAATACCGAACGATTTATCATCCTTTTTAAGTTTATTTTAAATAATACAACAGATGGTATTTATTCGTGTTTACAGCGTTTTGAGTTAGGTGCGAATGTACTGGGTCACCAAATTAAGTGGGCTGAGCCCATCCCGATTCAAAAGCTCTTTCATTTATTTACTTATTTACAGAAACAAAACGCACCACCTGCGGCATATGAGTTTTTATGTATTGAGTTAGTTCCACGCTTAAACGAGAAGGTGTTTTTAGAGGAAGGCGAACGGTTCGTTGAGTTCATAATCCAACTCTATAAGTATATTTCAATTGAACGTTTATATACCTTAAATTTTCAAACCTTAAATGGGTTATACTTCATCTACCGATTAAACCCATCGGTTTTTGAAAAAGTTGATTATAGGTTAATTAATAATGACTTTGAGGCTAAATGGCAGAGGAAAACACTTGATTTTTATCGGTTCCATGTGTATTCTTCCATCCTAATCGATCATCTGTTTAGGTCTTGGGGGATATCAATTTATTTTACGCGTAATTTCATTCATAGTAAGCTTACTTACAGAGAGGAACAGTGGCTAAGTGAATTAATCCGGGGAGGTAATTTAGTGTATGCGAAAGATTTGCCATTTACTGTTTCAAAAAAATTGGCTCATGTATTTAATACATTACCGGGATCATTTGATGATTCTTCTATTCAGGGAACGGTAACCGATGGCTTAATAAAAACAGCGTTATTTGAATATACAGGGGACTTAGCTTACGTTTTATATGTTCATCGCTTTATTCGTAATGTAGACGAAAGTGAATTTTGGATTAAAACAGCTATGTTCTTGCATCGGCAAGGACTTCGTGTTGAAACAGGAGGAATAGGAGAGCTCTTTGATTACATTCGCTACCGGGTGTTTACCTTAAATCGGACGATCGATTTCTCAAAAAAGAAACTCCGGAATTTACAGCAGGATGTCGAAGAATGGCACACTGAATTGAATAACGCTAGACGCTATGGGCATCAAGGACTGGTTAAACTTCCTGATTACGGAATCAGCACCTATGCGTATGAAAAACAAGGTAAACATTATATAATCAAGCAGTTAAAAACCAATAAAGAATTAATTGATGAAGGGGCCGCTTTAAAACATTGTGTTGGTCTTTACACGTCACATTGCTTGCAGAGTGGTTCCTTTATTTTTTCATTGCGGGAATTAAGGGTTAATGAGCAAGAAGAAACAGATGAGATACGGTGTGTAACGATTGAATTAAATCGCAATCGAGTAATTCAGAAAAAAGGACAATATAATCGATCGTGTAAAGCAATAGAGCTTGAAATTATATCCGCATGGATGAGAGAATTTAAAATTGCAAGTTAGCCACTAAGCTAGGATTAGATGCCAGATGGCATAGGTGCAATACGTTAATGTAATTCCGAGTAACAGCGCCATGCTCAAGCGATAGATTATCTGCTTACGAGACCCTATGATGGGTAAGAGCTTTTCTTCAACGGTTTTGGTTTGATTGGTTGAGATTAAGGTGACAGTAATCCAAGTTACGGTGGTAAGCAAGGTTACCACTAAAATTCTGGATTCTTGCAAGGGCAATTGCCTTAATGGACTGTTTTCGTGTAGATACGGATAAATCAAGGTGAATACTCCGGAACTCAACATAGCGCTTAACTGAGACCAGGCATTGATTCTAAACCATATCCACCGCAGTATAAATACGGGAGCAACACCGGCAGAAATAGAAAATGTAATTTTAATTAGTTCCAGGAGGTTCGATACATTAAGCGCCACAAGAACAGATAACAAGCTTAATGCAAGCATCATCACTATGGAAAAAGAGCGATGTTCCTTTTGCTTCTTGTTGGGATTTAACCATCCATTCCATGCGTCAATGACTAAAAAGGAAGCTCCCCAATTTAGGAGTGATTCCGCGGTGGTAATAAACATGGCAAAGAATCCTAAAAATACGATGTCTTTACTATACGATGGTAAGAGATTAAATAGGGAACTAACATAGGCGAGTTCACCCGGCATGCTATGTTCTGAATACCCGAGTAAAGCCACTACATGAATTACCATAAAAAAACTAAGTGAAAAAGAGATGAGGATCGGTGTAAGTCCTGCTTTAATAGCGTCTTTTGGAGTTTTTACTGCTGTAAAACGCGAGGTTTCAGCTCCACCACCATCGAATAAATAACAGCTCCACCATTGCACCCCAAGGTAAATAACCATGGAAAACCACGCCGACGTATCGCTAGGGAATAAGCTTCGTTTGTCAGGGTGTTCAACCAAAAATTTCATCCAATCTTTTTCAAAAATAAATTCCTTCCCAACAAAGAAAACAACTGCGAAAAAACTTGTAATAAAAAGAACGGTGTGTAGAACATCTAGTTTGAGTTTGATGTCGAGTACATTCTTTACAGCAAATAAAAGCATGATGCCCCCCCCAATACAGGTGCTTTGGACTGGAGAAAGTCCATAAAAAACTTGAATTACTCGAGCAAACCCAATTAAATGAAAACTCACCGCCAAGGTCACAACCAATCCCCCCACATAAATGGCTCGAAATCGATGCAACCATGCACCTGCTTTTTCAGGAAATCGGAATAATATGAATTGATTGTCGGTGGCTAAGTTGAGTTTATGCCACAGCGGTGCAAAAACAAGCGGTACAACAAAAACGCCGAGGTTGCCAGCCCAAACCATCCACATGCCTTGCATTCCGTGTTCCGAAATGATCCCAGAAATCAATTGTCCTTGATCAACAGAAAGGAACAACATGTATAAGGATAACCCTGATACCCACCAAGTTACTTTTTGGTTGGGTTTAAAAATTGATCCGTTTACATTCTTCCATTGAAAGAAGGTGATGCTAATCACGAGTAATAGATATATCGAAATAAGTAACATTTCTTATACGTTTGTATTGTCATACTTAGTGTTCTCACTTAAAAAAACGAATTAAGCACTTATTTTCCTCAAATTTAATCTTTTGTGACCCCATTTGTCTGCTGAAATTTATTATTTTGCATAAAAATAAAGCACACGTATTGTTTTTATAACCATGCCCAAACCGAAGTATCGCATATCGCAAGTCATTCTCAATGCATTAAAAATGAAATTGGAAGATGCTTTGATGTTTCGGATATTCACAAAACCAGATTGTAAAAAAGCGGCAACAGTAATTCAAGAACGAACCAAAAAAGCCATTTCAGAAAGCACGATTTATCGCTTATTTCTCTGGGAGAAAAATTCTAATTCTCCTTATTTCCAGACCTTAGAAATCTTAACGGAATATATTGGTTATCCATCTTGGGTGGCCTTAGAAGCGCATTTGGATGAATTAGCAAGATTTCGCATAAAAAGTGGTGTTTTTGCAAGTTCTTTTGATGAGGAACCGTACAGTATTTTATTTCATTGCATCAAATTCGGGAATTTTGAGGTGTTACATCAGTTTTTTTCCCAATTCTCAAAAGATATATCGCTTGAAAAAAAGCTGATTTTAGGCGAGGAGATTTACGCGTCTTTGTATCGGAATCCAGAATCGACTATGGATTTTTATAAGGAATTTCATGCCGTGCCTATTGTACGAGAAGCGTTTTTTGAGTATTTCGCGGATCCTCAGTTCAAACTAGAACATTATGCGGAAGGCCTAAATCTTTATTTGAAAAATATCCATCCCTTGGATTCGATTCAATCCTTGCAAGATTACATCTTTGCCAATTGTTTGCTCTTTAGGCATTATTTTTTTTCAGAACAAAATGAATCCTTGAAAGCACTCGGACAACGCTTATACAGCGATTTGATTTTTCCTACAGAGGCATTAGAACAAATCCACATCTATCCCCAAATAAGATATCGGACTTATTATCTTTTTTATCGCTATAATCAGGTGGGGTTTGATGAAGTATATTGGAGGTGGTTGGTCGATTATGCCATTGAGCTTTCAAAATCCTATTCCACATGGGAGCAAAAAATAATTGTGCATACGGTCCTGGACGCTTTGCAATTTGACGAGCATTATTTGCAGTTAACTTATGACATATTTCAAAGTAAATTCACAGAACTATTTTCGATGATTCCCTCACATCTCAATCAACGCTCGGTCCATCAAGGCTTGCGATATTTGGATACTAACGCAGTTCAGATCTTTGATTATTAAGTGAGTTTCACCTCAGTAAATACGCTTAATTTGGTCAATTCACCTGCTTTAGTTCCGGTTTAATAACAATCATACATCAAAAGTTCAAGTTAGTTTTTCTTTGTCCCCAACAATCTTCAAGTTATTGTATTCAGTATGTTTGTAGGGAAATTAGTGTAAGGCTTAAAAGCAAAGTGATAAATAACAATTCAGGATTTGAAATCCGAAAAGTCAATAGTTTTTAATTAATAATTAATGTATATGTCACTGAAAACCATTGAGCGATTAACGGAAATGCAAAAAAAAGCCTTAAAAACGGGCGTCATAGAAGTTACGGGGAAAGCAATGAATCGAACCGCTTTGGGGGTAGTGGATGCACTTTTAACGCTTTATCCTAGCTTGACTTTTGAGGAGTTAAAGGCCATGCTTCCCGATTCCATCAACCCTTCGGCGCCAAAAAATTATAAATCCCTCTTTAAACCATATACCGAGCGTTTGTATGGAGTGGTTCAGAACGGGAACATTCGAAAAGAATGCGAATCGGAAGGATTGGATATTCATGCTTCCCATTTCGTCGATGCGAATGAAACATTCAAGACATCGGATGGCATTGAGGTTTTGGTTTCTCGCTCTTGGGAATCCTCTGACACAGCTACTGGAGAAAATGACCTCCAAAAGCTTATCGATCATGTGGCGCAATACGGAGTTAGAGTGACTAAGGTGGAGAAAAAGGTTGCTTTCAATAAAGGTGATTATCATTTAGAAATAATAAATCCACCCCTTCTTAACGAATTGCAACAACCTAAAAAATCTAAATTTCCATGGTGGATAATTTTAGCCATTTTGGTAATGATTGGAGCAGCTGTATTTTTTTTGACCAAAAAATAGATTGATTTCACAAGAAAACAGATTAATAAAAAAATAAAGCGGATACCGAAAAGCTTAAAGAGTAGGTGAATTATAATTTTTTTTGTTATGTCAGATTTTAATATTTCAGGAAGAATGTCTGTTGCAGGTCTTCAGAATCAGTTTAAAGATGCTTATGGTCTTGAACTACGCGTTTTTAAAGGGCAAAAGTTCGCGGATTCCAAGGCAACCTTAGCCAGTTTGAGTGATAAAAAAGTGGATGATTTTGAATGCAACGGAAACACGAAGGTGGTAAATTTTGAAGCGCGGTTTGAGGAGGCAACAGGATTGAAAGTACAAGTAGCTACACTTCCGAATGCAACGGTTGAACCAGGGGTGTTGGTGAATAACGCTTTCACCCTTTCCGAAGCTTCTAGAAAATTCGGAGTTAAATAATGGACACTTCTCAACAGCTGATTGACTAAGTTAACCTTTAACTTTTTAATGATGTTTGATACTAAGCTCCCTTGATTGGGAGCTTTTTTTTTGAAACTGCATGAATACCGGGGACCAAAGATTCAATCATTACTCAACCTCCCCACCATCAAAAACACCCCAAAACCTGCACCAAGGGAGAGTATTATGTTAACAGCAAGCATGGCCCATTGTCCTTGCTCAAACAACTGAACGTTCTCGGCAGAAAAGGTGCTGAACGTACTAAATCCTCCACAAAATCCAACGCCAATCAAAGGGAGTAGCCACGACGGTTTGTCTCCTGATTTAAGGTAAACTACCAACAAGGCAAGCAGGGCTGTAGCAAGAACGTTGCTTACTAAGGTGGCCCAAGGGAAATGTTTTGATTGTACCAGCTGTTGAGCAATGAAGTAACGAAGCATGCTGCCCATCCCGCCGCCAATAAATACAAGCAACCAATTCATAGCTTAAGCATTTTTTTAACCAATTGTTGTGCGCTCCAACAATTTATTTCTTCAAGGTATAGGATGTCTTACAAAAAACCATGAATATCATAGATTTCTCCAAAAAAAGTAAGATCTCCCTTATCAAACACAAGGTGATGTTGGGGACGAACTATTTCCTTTTTAATTTTCAAGTAATCTGAAAAGTTTGAAGCTGTACTCAAACGTTCAATGTCGGCATCATCGAAAACATGTAGTTCAACAATCCTGTTAAATGTGTAACTCATATTCGCTGCATACGAAGCTTTGTAATAATAAAGGTCCGTTACGGCAATCTCATCATCAAGAATTTTTAGCAGAAAAATATCGCCTTCACTGTATTTACCTGATTCTTTGCCAATTTCATAAAAATCTCCTTTGAAGTCCAAATTATCCATTTCATCTAAAAAATCTTCGGGAACTTCTAATCTATTTAATTCATTTCGAAAAAATCGTTCGAAAATTAGTAAGGCGTGGCATTTGCTCATGGTAATTGACATTTACTACAAATCAAATAAATCCATTTGCAATAATCTTTCTGATAAAGCAACAAAATCAGTTCGATAATCTTGAAATCGAGAGAAGTTTGTATCTATTTCAGAATTGAATTCATTTTCCAAGTCAAAATGAAGGAGGTGTTCAAAGTAAAAATAAATTGAATCTACAACTAATACATAGTCATCATCTTCAGTAAAATAGGTTCTTAAAAAATCTTCGTTTTCACAAGAAGAAATGTTGTTTTCTAAAATCGTCCAAATCACTTTTGCGTAGGATATTGAATCCAAGTTATATCTTGTTCTCGTCAATTCTGCAAAATTCCTACAAATCATTGTTAAGACCACATTCTCCAAATAGATAACTTCTGCCTCTAGATTTTGCTTTACCAGTTTCTTTTCCAATTCCCATTTATGAAACGTTGCATCCAAAAAAGTCTTTCTATAAACATCCTCAGTTTGCCAAACCGAAAGGTTTGTGTTAAACATAAAGTCGATCTCGGATAAGGACTGCAGATCGACATCTAAATTTAACTTTTGTTCAATAGCTTCTAAATAAGGAAAAGAAAATAAATCGACCATTTGATCGTAATCATTGTCATTTTCGGGTTGTACATTTTCTAAAAATATATTGCAACATTGACGTGAAAAAAGAAGTGTCCAATGATATTCAGGGTTAGCCTGCACAAATGAAGTAAGATCTTCTCCAAATTTTGATGCACGCTCACTGGAAATTGCCTGGAAAATCGATTCAATTTCGAATTTTAATTGTTTCGACAAGTCATAAGGGGCGAGTTTTAACTGGTTGAAGTCAAGGGTGGTGTTTTGATTATTCATTGGGTAATAAATTTTCTTTTAAAAAAATAAAATATTTTTCTTTTTCCTCTAGATATTTTTTGACTTTATTCGAAATTAATTCTAGATGTCTGTCGATATTTTCATTTTTTATGAAATCAATAAAAACATCTTTTGTGAATAGTTCCTCGTCTTCTTGTTTTTGAAGATATCCTTCATGAAATGAGAAGTCTAGGTCCTGATGGTCAACTTTCTTATTTTCAAACTCTTTTTGTTTTTTCGAATTTAACCAAATACTCATAAAAGGGGACTCGGTGAAATTGGGTTTATACTGAATGTAAAAGTTCATCTCACCTCTTTTTTCTTGGAATACATTAAACATAATTGAGCCTTCCTTGAAATTAACCCCATTATAAATTGTATTTTCTATATTTAATTTTTCAGAAATTTCTCTCCAAAAATCATGTATTTGTTTCTCAATAGTATCTATATCAGATTTAATCAGGTGAAAATTTTGGATGAATTTATTCTCTTCTTTAAATAATCCTAAAATTCTATTTTTGTCTTCTTCTGTCATTATTCTGCAAATTTTTTTAACTGTATTAATATATTGCTCTAATATTTCCCTTGATTTGTTGCCCGTCACCTCATATTCTTGTAGCCATCTTAAGATATGCTCCTTATATGAGATTAGATGGAAATCTTCATTGCACTTAAGTTTTTTATCATTTTTTTTATCTTCAATAGATTTTTCATTCGGAAGACTTCCATTTGGTGTAAGATAAAGAATGAGAAAAGCTTTGCCCGAAGATTCAACGTAGTTATAGTATTTAATTAATTGGTTTTCTTGATCTTTCGCGAAAATTTTATTTTCAATAATTATTGAAAAATTTTTAAAATTTATCAATAAATCAATTCTTCCATCAGTTAAATCCTCCTCCATTGAATTTATTGACTTCTCAATAATTACTTTTACATTATCCGAAGACATGCATTGCTCTAACCATGCTTTTTTTTCGGGAAAAGTTTCAGTTAGTACTTTTAAAAAGCTCTTTCCTTGATCCAACTCGATAAAATACTTCAATATTTTACTATGAAGCCGAACTTCATCATATTCAATATCTAAAACATTGAAAATATTAAAGTTATCATCAGAATTTATATTAGTAGGAACTATGTAATCCGAAAAGATATCATTGTAAAATTCCATTCAGTGCAATTTTTAGAGCAAATTTCTTAAATCTATCTAATTTTTTTTCATTTAGGTCGCTTTTTTAATTTTTTTTGTGCAGTGGATTTTTCTATTCAAAAATCTCAAAATAAAGTGATTTATCCTTCCATTAGTAAATGAAAATTTGACTCATCACTATCATTAAAAAATAATCTGACACCCTTTTCATTGTGTATTTCGTAACTTTTATCTATTGAAACATCCTTATAAAAAATTTCACTAAATGAATATTGATCATTGTCAGACCAGACATCATTAGTATAAATTGCAATTTCGAGGAAGGATAGATTTGTTAAATCAAAATTACTTGTTTCAAAATTAAAATGCATTGATGCGATATTGTTAAGCCTTATTGAAAATGCTCTGGGGTGACTTACGGGATTACCATTTTTTTCATAATCTTTTAAAAGAGCGGAAAGTTTTGGTGGACAGTAAAATACACCACCAATCTTTTGACAGTTTCCAATTCCGATAGATGCACCTTCGATCCAATCATCGAAGTCGTCAATGTGTCTGGAGGAATTAAAATAAGTTGGATGTTGCATGAATAATTTTTCAAGCCTTTTTTTGGCATTTGAGTAGGCAATATTATCTTCTTCAAATTCCTCCATATGATACCATTCAGAATTATCAAAAAAAGCACAAACCTCTTTATGTACGATATTTTTATTATTCTTTGCGATTAAGATTTCTAAATCTTCGGTAATAAAAGATATTTCTACTAATGGGAATTCTGAAATAATTTCGAACAAATCGTAATGATACATAGGAGTCAAGTTTAGTAACTCTTTCATTAAAGGACATTTTTCATTGAATTTTACGTCATTAAATCGAGATATGAATTTTTCCTTCAAATTTTGATTTTGACAAGCATTTATTAGTTCGTTCAAAAGTTCTTCAATGGAATCAAATTGTTCAATTGCAAATTCCTCACTTGCCATTTTAAATTCATTGAAGTATTCCTCTTTTAAGGCATTAAATATCCATGTATTGAAACGACCATTTATTGAAATAGTTATTTTATCCATATTTGTTTTTAAATCAGTTTTTTCGATTGAAATCATTTTTTTAGTTTTAAAAATAAAGGCTCATTATTCAAACTATTTCAATCTTTTATGCAACGAACGGAAAGTCCCTCATCCCATCTTGACAGCAAGTACTTGGAATTTCCCTCTAAAAGTTCACTTTTAATCGTTAGGAATCGTTTCCATGAATAGTTGTTATGCCCGAGTTTCTCACGATAATTTTCCACTGAACTACTCCACCAATTTCCGATATATCCGATATCAGAGAATGTACCCCAACCAGAACAACAACCTCCCGGAAGACCAGAAAATCCAAACTCATTGGTACCATTAGCATCTTCTTTCCAACCATTTATACTTTTCAATTTTTTACCAGTATCTAAAGCGTTAATATTATTCTCTAAAATTATCCACTCCTCATTTGATGGAATATGCCAACCATCGGGAGCTAGACCTCTTTTATCATTAATTGCATGGAAATTGTATAGCTTACCATAAATTTCTCCAGCCTCCTTGTTATTTGCGTAATAACACCATGCAGGTGTCCCATTTGCATTGGCCTGAATCCATTCTTCGGGTGTTTTTACTTCCTGAATAACATCTCCATTTCTAAATTTATCGGTAGTCAAGTTCTCAACCATCCAAATTTGATCTCCAATTTTAACTTCGAAAGACTTTGTTGATTCTACCTTATTACTATTCCATAATGTTTTTTCTTTCTCGTCAACGTTTTTTTTAGAACCCTTAACACAACGAACAGATAATCCGCCTCCTTTTTCTTGAAAATATCTGTAAACTGTTGGATTATATCCATCTAGTTCAAGTGATCCGGATATTCTACGATAATATGAAAGGCTTGAAGTCAGACCTGGATCTTCCTCTGTAGAACTCCACCAATTTCCTTCTTTGTCAGCAAAAAAGAAATCACCAAAACAGTTTCTTGAACCACCTGGAATAGCAGAAAATCCACTTTCATTTGACCCGTTGCCATCTTCCTTCCAACCAGTAATACTTTTCAACTTTACACAAGCATCGTCAACTCCACCTAAAAAATCAGTGAGTACCTTAAACTCTTTATCAGATGGGATATGCCATCCTTCTGGAGCCAATCCTCTTTGGTCAGTTACTGCATACCAATTGTATAATTTGCCGTACTTCTCTCCATAAGTCAAATCATTGCCGTAATAACACCAAGCTGGTTGTTTGTTTTCATTAGCTTTTTTCCACTCTTCATTTGTTTTGGCTTCAGGAATTATATCTCCATTTCTAAATTTATCCACATTTAGATTTTCTACCATCCAAATTTGATCTCCAATTTTAACTTCTTTCATTGTTTAATTATTTTTTCACTTAATCTCAATTTAATGTTTTGATTAGCCTTCTTATCCTTCATTGATTACCTCAAGCAAATGTCGATAAATCACCACCATTCCCTCTGTATCTCGCTCGCAATAAGCCAGTAAATGATTAGTTGTAAGTTGTCGGTCGCCTTCGAAAGTATTTTGAATCATAGCAAGAAAGGTGTTGCTCGCCAAACCGCCATTTCCAATTTCTAGGTCGGAATATGAAAATTCAGGGGTTATGGCCGGTAGAACTGACTTTATAGAAGCGCTGGCTCCCATTTCAGGTTTGTAATACCACCCAGATTTAAAAGGAATCAATAAATCGACAAAACGAGGCAATAAACCCTCGATAAATTCTCTTTCGTCAGGAAATGACTTTGCTAAATCTTTTAATCTAGTTTTTTCAAACGATGCGTGATAGGCTATTATACTGCCTTGATCACCAATGTCTTCCCTCAATTGTCGAATTAATTGCAAGCGAGGATTGGGTGCTTTAGGATCTGAAAAATCTTCTGGTCGCGCTAGAAATTCACGGTGCTCAAGGATAGTTCCTACATTATCCGTAATGTGAAGGGAATACTGAAAGGGCACTTGTTCAAAAGGGCTCGTTCCATCAAGCACTGGAAGAGCACCATTAATGGTTTCAAAATCAAAAAAATAAAGTGGACCCTCCATCAGTCCTAAAAAATCAGCTATTTTTAGTTTATCAACATATTCTGCGTTGTTTTTTATTCCATTCACTTGAAGCTCCTGTCTGTGATTGAGTCGAAATCCTTCAGGGATATCAGTAATTGCATAGATTCCTTGTTCGTAAAACTTCCAATCTTTACCACGTGCATTATTCAAACTGAAAATATTATTTTCTGGCAGATGCGCCCAACAATGGTGCATGTAATCGCAGGAAAATGGGGAGGAACAGTGTTTTCCAATTTCAACATTAGGTTCAACTTCTGCTTCCAATAGTTGGAGGAGCGAAGCATGTTTTAATCGAACAAATTCTTGATTTGCCAAGACCTTAGCTGTAATGTCTTCCAGATGAAAAAGCATTGTCGGATCAATCGCACCTTGCTTCACGTATTTGTTATTGATGTGCATTAGAAATACTTTGTCTGGAGGAAATCCTGCTTCCGTCATTACAAAATACTGAAAAGATGCATCTGTCAAATGGTATTCTTTCACAGAGGTGCTGCTTTTTACTTCGATTGCCCAACTTTCTCCATTTTCATGATGCAGAATGTCAAGCGCTGCAAAACCGCCTGGAATAGAAAAAGTAGCTTCGTATATTGTTTTTATTCCTTCATAAATCCATTGTTTTGTACGTTCGATAGCAATGTTCCAATTGCCATTCATATCTTGAGTGGCGTCTATTCCATCTGGAAATACTTGTTGTGCTAATTCACCAAATTGATGTCCGGTATTGAATAACGCACGTTGTTCTTCAGTAATTTCTGGTTTTAAGTCTCTTCGATATAAATCAAAATACAATTTTTTTTCACATTGATTACCAGAAACAAAACGAGATTTAGAAAGGGTTGGCATTGTAAACTATTTCAATATGGTAATCTAATTGAATATTTAGGTATTATTCCGATTTTATGATTCACAATTTGCTCTTAAAGGTATCAATCTCGATTTGAGTTTCTAAAATAAGTTTATCGGGTTTTACCTTCAATTTTTTGCAGCCACTTAAATTCAAAGATCTTAAATTGGGAAAATTTTTGATTATTGAAATATCTTCTAGCTCTGAACAATCGCTAAAATCAATTTCATAAAGGTTTTGTAAAGTCTCAATTCCTGCAATGCACTTTAAATTTTTACAACTTGTAATGGATAAACCCATGAGGTTAGTGGCATTTTTTATCCCGGAGATATCGACTAGATTGTTGCAACCAGATATATATAATGTGTTATTTCGAATGACATAATCTAAATCATTCGTGCCATCTGAAAATGTTTCAACGTCTGTAGAGGCAAATCCTCCATGTAAATCAAAATTTTCTATTACATAAGTCCCAAATTTACTTAGTTTAACACATCCATTTAAGCCATCGAGATTTTCTACCCCGATGTTTCTTATCGTAATATCCATTTCTTTACAGTTTTCTAATCCCGATAAACTATTAAGATTTTTACAATCGATTAAATCGATAACTTTAATTTTATTACAATTCTTTAAACCTTTGATATTCTCGACATTTGTTCTACAAACAGAAATCATTTCTATTTCTTCATTCATTTCAAGAAAGTCAAGATTTTGAGTGGCATTAGCGATTGATATATATTTTAATTTTTTCTGACTGCTTAGATTGGGCATTAAAACTTTTTCGGATTCACTTGATATCCTTAACACTTCCAAGTTATCCAAATTGATTAAAAAGGAAAAGTCACGATTTGTAGATATTATTTCAACTTTTTTCAATTGTTTTAAATTTCTTAGCGCTTCAAATTCTGAGTCATCAATAGGTTTATAGAATCGTGATGCCGAAAATGAGAAATTTTCAATGGAAGTCGGAATACCCGTTAATGAAATAATTTTGCATGATGTAATGTTTAATGTTTTTAAATTTTTCAACCCTGATATAAATTCTAAGTTTTCCAATTCATAAATGTTTTGAATGGAAAAATGCTCAAGGGAATAACATTCAAAATTTATTTTAGGGAGAGATAAATTGAGAGATATTAATGGCATATCTCTTAGTGAGTAAGGAATATTTTCTAATGCACGTAGAGGTCCACAGATAGAAATACTTTTTAAGTATTTAAAGCCATTTATCAAATCAAGATTTGTGATGGTTCCTGCTTCTTCGATGATTATATCTGTAAGCGCACCGAAATTCTTAATATATTTAATATCTATATTTCCACCATACGTATTTCCATCAGTCCAAATATGCCCAATCAATGTTATTTTTTTAATGCTGTTTCTGTACTCATATGCCTTACTCCCTTTACATGCAATATTTACTAAACCAAGTAATGCTCGGTAGGTAAAATGTGAAGCTTTTACCCGCATACCGCGATTAAAAAATTTAGCTTCGCTACAAACGTGATCTGAATTATATCTTTCGCATCGCAACTGAAGTTCTCCGAGAAACTTATCAAAAAAATCTATTGTTCCGTGTTCTTCAGCTAGTTTAATAGCTTCATCAATTCCTTCGTAGGTATAACTTTCTATTTTACCTTTAATTTCTTTCGTAAGCTCTGTAATTTTCATATTGTAAGATTAATTATGCTCTGTCCAAAAAGTAATTTTTCTAACTTAAAAACACCCTTAAATTCAAAATTACTTAAATGCATTAAAAGGATGTAGCACTTATCAGTTTTAAATTCACCTAGAATCCAATTCATAGCTTAAGCACTTTTTTAACCAATTGTTGAACGCTCCAACCAAGCAAACCTCCAAAGATCAAGCCCGCAATAATATCGCTCGGATAATGCACCCCTAAATACATGCGGCTGTAACATACCAAGATTCCCCAGCATCCCAATACCCACAACCAGAGATTATTCTTGCGTTGAATGAGCGGAACGATAAAAAAATAAAATCCTGCATAATTCGCGGCATGTGAAGAAATGAACCCGTATTGTCCTCCGCGATAATACACCCCGGGAGATTCCTCGTAATAATGCAATTTCGGACCAACAACTAGGTGATGCGATGGCCTGTAACGTTTAACCCCTTCTTTGAAGACGCGGCTTGATATAAGGTCTGTTAGGCCAGCCGTGAGTATAATTAATCCTACAATAAATAGGGATTTTTTCCACGCATAATGCCTAAAAAGGATTACCATGGTGATCGCGTAAACGGGGAATGAGATCCATGCTTTGCTCACATACCAAAAAAAATAATCGAACATCGGATTATGCCATCCGTTAATAAACACCAGGAGTTCTTGATCTATATGCTCAAGCCATTCGATCATTCATTCAGGGCTTTCCAAACCATATCTTTCAATTCAGACAATCCCGTTTGTGCTACTGCGGAGATAAAACAAACAGGCAGATCTTTCGGGAGTAATTTGGTCATTTGTTTCATCATAAGCTCATCCAACATATCACTTTTGGTAATGGCTAACATGCGCGTCTTATGCACCAATTCCGGATTATACTTTTTAAGCTCCTTCAATAGGATCTTGTATTCCTTTTTAATGTCGTCGCTGTCTGCTGGAATCATGAATAGCAACACAGAATTCCGTTCAATGTGTCTAAGGAAGCGCAATCCAAGGCCTTTACCCTCATGTGCTCCCTCAATAATCCCAGGAATGTCTGCCATTACAAAGGATCGATGGTCACGGTAAGATACGATCCCTAGATTCGGTCTGAGTGTAGTAAATGGATAATCACCAATTTCTGGCTTAGCGGCAGAAAGTACTGAAAGTAAGGTGCTTTTACCAGCATTTGGAAATCCTACCAAACCAACATCTGCAAGTATTTTTAATTCTAAGATCTTCCATCCTTCCATTCCGGACTCGCCAGGTTGTGCAAATCTTGGCGTTTGATTCGTTGGTGATTTAAAGTGGTTGTTTCCGAGTCCACCGCGTCCACCGCGTTCAATGATTCGTTCTTCCCCGTCCTCGGTGATCTCAAATAATACTTCACCCGTCTCCGCATCTTTGGCTATCGTTCCCAGTGGCACTTCTATGTAATTGTCTTTTCCTTGTGCACCCGTTTTTAATTGCCCAGAACCATGCACTCCATGGTCAGCCTTGATGTGTTTGTTGTATTTTAAATGGAGTAGCGTCCAAAGCTGTTTATTGCCCTTAACAATAATGTGTCCACCCCTTCCGCCGTCTCCGCCGTCAGGACCACCTTTAGGTATATATTTTTCTCTTCTAAAGTGGGTTGAACCGCCTCCGCCGTTACCTGATTTAGTATGGATTTTAACGTAATCAACGAAATTGTCTGAAGCCATTATTTTCTTGAATCAATTGCGGAATATAGCCGCTCGGTTATGGAATCTATGGTGCCGATTCCATCAATTGCCATGTATTTATCCTGTGCTGCATAGAATTCCTTAACAGGTGCAGTTTCACGGTTATATACGGCAATTCGGTTAGCAATTATTTCAGGGTCGGCATCATCTGCGCGTCCACTGCTTATGGCACGATTGGTTAATCGCGCTTTAAGTTCTTCTTCTTCAACCTCTAATCCTAGCATTACAGTGATTGAGGTGTTTAATTCCTTTAACAAGGTGTCTAAGGCATGTGCTTGTGGATTCGTTCTAGGAAATCCATCAAAAATAAATCCCTTTGGGTCAGATTGTTTCAACACCTCGTCTTTCAACATGTTGATTGTGACTTCGTCAGGAACAAGGTGACCTTGGTCCATAAAAGTCTGTGCAAGTTTTCCTAATTCCGTTTCATTTTTTAAATGATACCGAAAGATATCACCCGTAGATAAATGAATTAATCCATAGCGTTCGATTAGTCGTTCAGATTGTGTGCCTTTTCCTGCCCCTGGAGGGCCAAATAATACAATGTTTAACATGAGTTTCTAAGATTTGACTTGGTAAATTGCTGGTAAGTTTCTTCCGTATTGATCGTAGTCTAAGCCATATCCGACAACGAATTTATTTGGAATTTCAAACCCAAAATATTTTGGAGGATGTTGACCGAGGTGCGCCTCTTTTTTGAATAAGGTAGCGCAGACTTCGATAGAGGATGGCTGTTCCATCTTAAGTAATTTAATCACTTTATCAATCGTAATTCCGGTGTCCACAATGTCCTCAATAATAATCACATGACGATCCTTTACGGCACTGGTTAAACCAATTAATTCATCTACGCGTCCCGTAGATTCTGTTCCCGCATAGGAACTAACTTTCATAAACGAAATTTCACAAGGAAGTGTGATTCCTTTCATTAAGTCGGAAGTAAACATAAACGCACCATTTAAGACGGAAAGGAATATTAGATCTTTCCCTTGGTAATCTGTATTAATTCGCTGCGCTAAGGTATCAACGGCCTCTTGAATGTCCCTTTGACTTAAATATGGAATGAACGTTTTATCGTGTATTTGAATATGTTCCATGATATAATTCATACAAAGGTACTAAAAAAGCAAAAACCTAGATAGGATTACAAGCGCTTGAATGGCTATCTTTGTGATAAATTGGGTGTTTAGCATGAATAAAAAGATTGGCTTACTAGGTGGCGGACAATTAGGTCGAATGTTGATTCAAGAGGCGATTGATTTGGATGTTGAAATTCATTGCTTAGAAAATGATTTGGATGCACCTTGTGCCAAAATTGCTCATGGATTTACTAAAGGTTCGATTACCGATAAGCAAACGGTACTTAATTTCGGTGCAGCATTCGACTTAATATCCGTGGAAATTGAAAATGTATCGATTGAAGCGCTCTATGAATTGGAAAAACTTGGAAAAAAGGTGTATCCGCAACCTCGGGTACTGGAATTAATTCGAGATAAGGGGGTACAAAAAGAATTCTATACTAGGAATCAGATCCCAACCGCTGAATTTCACTTAATAACTGACGCAAGTGGATTACAGGCTCCAATGGAATTTCCGTTTGTTCAAAAAATGCGTGTTGGTGGCTATGACGGCAAAGGGGTGAAAATCATCCGTTCTCAATCGGATTGGGATAATCGATTTACTTTTCCATCGGTGATTGAAGCGATGATTCCTTTTGAAAAAGAATTGTCGGTGATTGTTGCACGGAATGAAGCGGGTGAAGTAAAGACCTTTGATGCGGTGGAATGTGAATTCAATTCGGAAGCAAATTTGGTGGAATTTCAGTTTTCACCTGCAGCCATTTCTAAAGAAATAGAGGCCAAGGCTCAGGAAATTGCCCAGCATGTGATTTCAACCTTAGATATGGTGGGTTTATTGGCGGTAGAGTTCTTTCTTACTAAATCCGGTGAATTATTGGTCAATGAAATTGCTCCACGGCCACACAATTCCGGACATCACACCATTGAGTGTTGCTATACCTCACAATTTGCACAGCATTTGAGAGCAATTTTGAATTTACCCTTGGGCGATACAGGCTTGATTATGCCTGGAGCCATGCTGAATATTATTGGAGAAAAGGGATTTGAAGGACCTGCCGTTTATCAAGGGTTGCAGGATGTTTTAGCAATGTCAGGCGTGTATGTGCATTTATACGGGAAATCAACGACGAAACCATTTCGGAAAATGGGTCATGTGACAGTGTTAGGAAGAGAGATATCTGAAATAAAAGAGCGAATCGAGTATATAAAAACAACCTTATTATGTCAAAGTTATTGAGTTACAGCATAGGATGTTTATTGCTTATTTTTACAAGCAGTGCATGCAAGGCGAATAAAAAAGCATGTTCAATTCCAAAAACTTCCGTAAAACAGGAAATCAAGAAATGGAAAGCAGAATTATTGATTAATGGTGAGGTAGGTCCTCCGTGCAAAAGGCGATACGATATATGGATTGAGGAGAATCCAAATTATTATTACGGAATGCAACCGGTAAAGGAATTAAGCTCAGACTTAAATGAGGATGGAACAGAGGAGTTACTTTGTTATTTTCCGGCGGTTAACTGCGTTGGAGGAAATGGAACGGATTCAGATTTCGCGATGTTCTTGTTTCATAAGGATAGCATGTTACTAACCAATAAACGAATCAGTCTACAAATAGAAGAATATATCGAAGCTACCATTTATTCCAACCGTATGGGGGAGAGTACAATCGAAATAACAGATGTAAATATATTTTATGAATCAATGACGCGAACGATCAATGGCCGCTATGCGCTTTGGGTGTATGAAGATGCCCACTGTTGTCCATCCTACGAAGGTACATTTAGCTATGATCCGTTTGAATTATCGATTGAAATGATGGATAAAAAGCTTGGTAAAATCACCAATGATGCAGCGGATAGGCGGGGATTTTAATTGGATATGAATTAGCGATATGTTGCATTTTTGAAAGGAAGGCATCATGCGAAATGTACGACTCCGAAGGAGTCGATTCAATTCGGTTTCCATTAGGTAAAATATAGGACTCCATCGGAGTCCCAAATGTTACACAAACAATCGGGCTCAACATGTGGCGACTCCATCGGAGTCGAACAAATTGTGGACGCAATGTACGACTGCTCGTCAAAATCAAAGTTTTAACAATTCTGATTTGGCAATCCTCACATAATAATTTGTGGCATTTGGATAATCGGCAGCGTTGCCATTCAAAAGTAGAATATCAATGTAATTTGAGTTGATGTTCGCACTGTTCATGCGATTGCTGAGGTATATATAGTTTCCTGAGGTAAATGCGGGAGTTTTTATACAAGTCAGTGGACCATTGATGCCTTTTTTTATGTACAATTTGTCATATTTGATGCATAGGTAATAGATTTGCCCTTGGTGTTCTATTATTCTAACCCTATTAATTTCATCGGATTCTAGATTCAAAGGGGTAGAAATCACATTCCCTCCTTGATTAAGTTCTATTTGAGTATATGAGGCTTTCCATTCAACGATAGGGTCTAAGTAGCGTTGATAAATTCCAAGTACTCGATCATCGGAAGTGACAAATAACTCGCAGTTATCGGCAAGTCTATTTCTTGTAGAAGCAAGTGGATGTGTGCTTAAATCAATAAGGGTTTGGTGGCTCCAGCTGCCATTCAAGCGGTTGAAAAGTTTGTTTTTATGATAAATTGCCGGTAATCCAGGTCCCACATAATCGTCTTGTATTGCCAAGATACAGGGGCCGTTTGAGGTGGTGGCGACAAATGGATAATAGTAAGAATTTCCGAGGTTTTGTCCTGCGAATTCTTCACTCCATGATGCTGCGTTTTCTTGCTTGGAATATATCTTGACATCTTGATTAATTCCAAAAGAAACGTACAAGGAATTATCAGCACCAATTGCGGCCCCAATACGAATATTTACAGATTCCGGCTCACCTTGGTTATGGTCTTTAATGATTTCATTCAAGTGAGAATCAATATTGCCGGCAGAAGAATTAGGAAACCAATAATGCTTGAGCCTTCCCAAAGAACCATTTTCCGAAGGGTTAATCTCTGTAGGTTCAAACACAATAACGTGCAGCAAACCATGGGAATCAATCAATAGATTTACAGGGCGTGAAGTGGGTATCCCAGCTCCCTTTACCCAATTTCCTTGATTCGTCCTACAATAAATATAGGCTGTTGAAGGATTATTGGCATTGGGATAGCCATTGACAAGGTTTTCATTTTCAATAACTGCCATAAACACCTTATCCTCGAAGCGAACAATTTTTTGTTGATTGTACCCCCACCATGTAGCATTTTGATCGTGGTAAGTACTTCCTGGTATTGCTTCGAATGTTATCTGCTCGAGGTAGTTACTCAGCGGTACTTTGTCTTTGTTGCAACTTGAAATAAAAAAAATAACGCAAAATGCAAGCGAATGGTTTATGAGATAAATGAGCTTTCTTCTGCTCATGAAAATTGCGAAATTTCCAACCCCAACCATTCCAAGGTGGCATTACAAAAAATATCTTCAATCTGAGTTTTTGAAAGGTCGCTTTCTTCAATGAATTTACCAATCTCTAAATCGCCCAGCGGAAACGGATAATCCGAACCCAAGCACACGCGTTTTGATCCCTGCATGTTCAGGATATATTTCAAGGCATCTATGTCATGCGTAATGCTATCAACCCAAAATTTACCTACATATTCCCTTGGATTCACTTGATTGTCTATCGCGACCAAATCTGGCCTGCAATTGAATCCATGTTCAATGCGTCCGAGTGTAGGTAAAAAGGATCCGCCAGCGTGTGAAAAACATACCCGTAACTTGGGTAAGCGCTCAAGTACCCCTCCAAAGATCATTGAACATGCCGCTCTAGAGGTTTCTGCGGGCATTCCAACCAGCCAAGGCAGCCAATATTTTTTCATGCTGTCAAATCCTATCATCTGCCATGGGTGAATCATGACGGCCAAGCCCAATCGACTACACGCTTCAAATATGGGGAAAAATTCGTCTTCACTCAGGTTCTTATCGTTGATGTTAGATCCGATTTGAATTCCGACTAAACCAATGGATTTAATGCGTTCTAGTTCTTTGATTGCCTCCTCGGTATCTTGCATTGGGATGGTTCCTAAACCAATGTAATGTTTGGGATATTGTTGAACCAATTCAGCAATATGGTCATTTAAGAAGCGTGATAATTCTGCACAATCCGTTGGGTTTGCCCAATACGAGAACATGACTGGAATCGTGCAAACCACTTGCACTTGCGTGTTAAATTGTTCGTATTCCTTAATCCGTAATGATTCATCCCAACAATTTTCTACGATCCGGCGAAAGAAATTTCCACCCTGCATCATATTGGCCGATCCATCGGCATTAGGTTCCAGGTGAATGAACTTTCCATATCCGAATTTCTCTGTCCAATTGGGCATCGTTTTCGGAAGAATATGCGTGTGCATGTCTATTTTCAACATGGTGCGAAGGTACTAATTTTCACCAATCTAGGCGCATGATGTAGTCGTCCATCACGAAGCCATTACCAATATCGAAGACTGCTTCCTCATGAATGTACATGCCTTTTTTATGGTAAAATTGAAGGGCTGGATTATTTTTATTGACTTGAAGGATGAGGTGCTTGCAGTGTTCATTCGTACTGCCCGTGACTACCGCATTAAATAATGCACCGCCAACTCCGGTATGTTGTGTTTCAGGTAGCACATAAAGCTTATGCAGTTTACTAAATTCTAACTGAGGAAAGTTCGTCTGATACCCTGCATATCCAATAGCTTTTCCGTCGCGTTCTGCAATTAAAAAAACATGTCCGTCGCTTAGGTTTTTTTCGAGTGCTTCCTGTGAATACATGGTGCTAAGCATGTATTTAATTTGTTCCTGTGTTATAATTTCTTTGTATGCTATTGGCCAAATTTGAGCAGAAAGCTCCGTTACAAGATGTAATTCTGATGATCCAATAGTACGTATCGTGAGGGACATTAATTAGCTTTTATGAAGGATGCTGATTGCACTTGTCCATTAATGGTCAGTTGTAAGGTGTATTGGCCGGGTTTCAGGTGTTTTACCGACACATGCTCATCCTGAATTGGAAGCGCCATACACTTACCTTGTGCATCTACAATCATACATTCTTTGGGTAATTCATCCACTAAGGTAAAATGTAAACTTTCTACAACAGGATTTGGGTAGACATTCCAAGCATTTTCCATGCTATTCTCAGGGACTTCAACTAAGGCTAATGCTTCTTGAACGGCTGCATAGGCATTCAATTTTCCCATTCCCCACAGTGGACTACCTAGGGCAGGAATAACTCCCGTGAAATTATCTGTGCGAGCTGTTTCTTTTATGAGTTGTTTAACTTGAGCCGCAGAAAGCCACGGATTGGCTTCTAAAATTAAGGCACATACCCCGGCAACTACTGGACCAGACATGGAAGTTCCTGAGAACTTTGCATAGTCATAGGTTTTATTGTTGAACGTAACAGAAGAAATCGTGGTGTACGCTGCGTCCGTAAACGAAGAAATGGCACTGCAAATGGATACACCTGGCGCTGCAATGTCAGGTTTCATGACGCCATCATAGCGCGGACCGTGACTGGAAAAACTGGCCAGACCTCCTCCCACGGTAGCGCCACCGGGTGTTTGATAGGACGGCGCATAGGCCGCAACGCTAATTACATCGTCCGAACATGAAGGTTCAGAAATCCCGTGGTCTGCATCTCCTGGGGTTGTTCCCGTTCCGGAATAAGAAAATGGCATACCCCAGTTTCCAACATCGGTAGTTAATTCCGTCACATTCCAATAATTTACGGTGCCGTCAATCGCGGTAGATTTTAGTAAGATTTTTAGTCCAGTGTTCGTGCATTTTACACGTAAGCGCATCTGAGGTTTTTGATTCAATGGATGGGCTGAATCTGCTGCAATGTTGTAAAAAATCGTATCGGTTCCTGCTACTAAGAAGGTATCAATGTACGTATTGGTAACGTTGGTGCTATAGAACGGTGATTCAGCAAGGGTTGTATTGCTTGCGTTCTTAACTACAATTCCATTCGAGAAGGAATGGCCCACTTCACCCCAGGCATGGATGCTTTGACCCCACATGTTTGCATTGGCAGCATAGGAATAAAAGTCAACTTTTGAATTCAGTTGGTCGTTATTAAAGGTTTTTTTAAGGTGAAAATTTACGTTGCCGTTATTTCCAGCGGAATTAACAAACACAACGCCTAGGTCAGAGTAGGCAGTAATGGCTTGACTTAACAAGGAATTCCCGTCTAAGGTACCGAAGTGATATAAGCCCCAACTCATATTAATAACCAGTCGTTTTCCGGCAGCTTGAGCTTTTTGATACATCCATTCCCACGCATCTAACACGGCTCCTTCATCTACTAAAAATGTAACGAAGAGAAAATTTGCATCATAAGCAACGCCTCGATACATTGTGCCTGCTCCACATCCGCCTGCAATGGAGGCCACGTGCGTACCGTGCGTACTGTAACTGTAAATATTTGCTGTATCACTTCCTGCGGCTAAGAGCGCACTAGCGCCCACATGTTCTGTTCCATAATTAAATCCTTGCGGATGAGGTCCGCTCGTTTTAAATTGATCCCAAGCTGCAATGATGCGTGTTTGGCTTAAGGTGCTGTCGTAAAAAGCCGGGTGTGTGTAATCGAACCCCCAATCCGTTACTCCGATGTATACATTTTTTCCTTTGAACCCTTGAGGTAATCCAATGCCTTGTTGCACACTGTCGGCTCGAACGTCATGAACCGCTTTATCCAATTGATGGTTCACTTTTCCAGCTAATTCAAGATATTCTACACCTTGCAAGGACGAAACGTATTCGCTTGCTTCAATGGGAACTTTGATGCTCACAATATTTCGGATGGGATTCCCGACTATGTAGCGCGATCGAATTAAGGTAAGCTTATCAAATTCAGGATTGATCTTAGCTAAAAAGGATACGTAGTATTGATTATTAATTAAGTTGATGGGGTAGGTAGATAGGGTAGTGCTATCCAGTATTCCGTCTTTGAAGTCACTTGAAATGATGCCTAGTTCGTTTTTGTCCGCAAGGGAAAGTGTGTTTTGCCCGTGAATCGGGAATAAACAAAACGAAAGCAATACGACGACGCACCAAGTTCTCAACATCTCTCAAAAATAAGGATTTGATTTGAATCTAAGCGATTTAATGTAATGGATTTCGCATAGATTATTAACGTGTGCGTGTTGAATTAACGGGTTTCGAACAAGGCGTCTTTTGTTTTTCGCACCTTTTTCAATGAAATATATGGGTCTTCTGCATGCCGATATCCAATCGGACAAAGCAAGGACGTACTTAATCCATCTTTGGACAAATCTAACAGTTCATCGAGGGCTTTTCGGTCGAATCCTTCCATGGGCGTAGCATCTATTTTAAGGAGGGCGCAACTCAATAAGACCTGTCCGAGTGCGATATACGTTTGTTTACCGGTCCATTGGTTGACGTGGTCAGCATCCATAGTTGCAATCGAAGATTTAACATGGGTGCCAAAACCTTGTAGTTTTTCTATGGGTAAATTTCTAGTGTTTGCCATCAAAGAAACGTGCTGATCAATATAGGATTCTGAGAGTGCGGTGTAATGACAAAATACCAACAAATGAGATGCGTCCACGACCTGCGCTTGGTTCCAGGCAATCGGTTTGATTTGTTCCCTTAGCTCCTTCGTTTCTATAAGCAATACCTTGATGGGTTGCAGTCCATAGGAAGACGGGGTGAGTTGAATGGAATCGAGAATGGTTTCTAGGTCTGTATCGGATATGCGCTTGTCAGCATCAAACTTCTTGCAGGCATAACGCCATTCGAGTGCTTCTATTAATTGCTTATTCATCTTGATAATTAAAATTGCATGGGTACTTCAATGAGCAGCAAACGACCTTGTTCATTTGCTTGAATTTCTACGTTGGGTGTTTCCCAAACGCCAAGGGCATCGCGAGAACCGAGCGTTTGCTTAGCGATTACCTTTTCTCCTTCGATGTTCATGAAGTAAATTCCATTTCCTGGATGCTTAAGCGAATAGGTTTGCGTGGTGTTAGGCGACATGTCTATCATATGAATCCATGCCGTTTGGTGTATCCATAGGCCGTCATCGGCTGGGTTCGGAGAAACGAGTTGTAGGAACGCGTCCTTCATGTCCGAATTTTCATAACCCAATTGCTGATATCGGGGTTTAACTTCTTGTTGGTTTGGAAAGATCCAAAGTTGAAATAAGTTGATTTCTTCGGTTTGACTTGCATTAAATTCACTGTGATAAATTCCGGTTCCTGCACTCATTACCTGCACTTCACCGGCATGAATTACCTCTGAAAACCCCATGCTATCTTCGTGTTTTAACGAACCTTTTAAAGGGATTGTGATGATTTCCATGTTGTCGTGGGGGTGCTTTCCAAAACCCATTCCTGGAGCTACGATGTCGTCGTTCAGGACACGCAAGGCACCGAAGTGCATGCGGTATCGATTAAACCAAGATGCGAAGCTGAATGAATGCTTGGCTTTTAGCCATCCGTGATCAGCAAAACCTCGTGTAGATGCGGCGTGAAATTCTTGTTGCATAGTGCTATTTTGAACACAAAAGTACCAAGATTGTTCGTTTTCATTCGATTGCTCGCTTTTCAATAACGTATGTTAATATCATTTTTGGTGTCATTACTAGGCAATGGATATTTCTACGAACTTCGTTCTTATGGTATTAAGTAGATTTTGGCTCATTATTTTTATTTCTTCCCTGGTTTTTATCTTGGTAGGAATTTCATTCAATCAACAATATAGCATTGATTCAGTAATCAATGGAAAAAAAGACGATCCAGTCCTCATCGGTGAAAAGTACCTGTTTCAATTGCCTAATTCGCTCAAGGATACACTAAAACGTAGTCCGGAAGGAACGGTCGTTTTTAATGCAAATGACACCGATGCCGATACCACCTATGTGAATTCAGAGGGGCAGGTACGAATTTACAGCGGCCTCCAAAAAACGGATGGATTGCTTCCAACAGCCAAGTCTACTATCCTGGATATTATTCTCCCCTTACTTGCCTATCTTGCATTTTTTGCGGGCTTAATGCAGTTGCTTATAGACTCGGGGGCTGCCGAAGGCTTAGCTAAATGGTTAAGTCCATTTTTTGTTAAGGTGTTTCCATCGGTACCCAAGAACCATCCGAGTATTTCGTACATGACCTTAAATTTCGCGGCTAATTTTCTTGGACTCGATTCTGCGGCTACGCCCTTTGGGCTAAAAGCGATGGAAAGTTTACAGGAGATTAACCCAGATAAAGACAAGGCAAGTGATGCACAGATTATGTTTCTTTGCTTGCATGCGGCGGGCTTAACCTTGATTCCTACGTCGATAATTGGCTATCGGGCGGCAGAACACGCAACCAATCCTGCGGATGTCATGTTGCCATGTATCATTACCTCGTTTATTGGAACGATAGCGGCCTTAATCATTGTTGGAATCCGTCAACGGGTGAATTTGTTAAGTGGCATACTAATCGCCGTAGTGTTTAGCATCATTGCTGCCATGCTTGGCTTGTTGTTCTATATTGGTTCCTTAGACCTGATGGCAAAGAATCATTTCACTTCGAATTTTTCAGGGGTATTGCTCATTGGAATTATCTTACTGACCTTAGCGTTTGCTTTTTGGAAAGAGAAGCGATTTTCGGAAAAGAATACAACCGTCTTTGATTCCTTTGTAGTTGGAGCTAAAAATGGAATGAATACCGCAGTTACCATTTTTCCTTATGTCTTGGGCATGCTCGTGGCGATTTCTGTATTTCGAAACAGTGGAATGTTCGAGTTGCTGAGTCAAGGAATCACCTGGGTGTTTTCTCAGGCGGGCTTATCGAAAGAAATAACGGATTCTTTACCGGTAGCCATGCTGCGTCCGTTTAGTAGTGGTGGATCACGTGGGTTCATGCTGGATGCCATGCGGGTGTATGGACCGGATTCGTTTACGGGTCGATTGAGTTGCATTTTTCAATGCAGTGCAGAAACAACCTTTTATGTGGTGGCCGTATATTTTGGTGCGATTAAGGTTAAGAACACGCGCTATACCTTGTCTACCATGTTGTTAGTTGATTTAGTTTGTGTAATCGCTGCGATCTTTGTAGCAAGTTGGTTCTTTTAAGATGTTTAGTTGGTTTAAGAAAAAGAAAGAAGAGGCGCCGCAGATACAAGCTATACCGTTAAAACCGATAAATTATCCTGCACAGGTGATTTTACTTTGGGCAAAGGCGGTAGAAGGAGATAAGGTGATTCAACTCTGGTTGCGTGAAAACGGGTATGAATCCTTATTTCATGCAACGAATGCCATATATCTAATTCAAGAATCTAGGGATTGGTTGATGGAAAATGGGTACGCCCATTTGATGGCAATGATAAACGCAGCGGAAGGATTGGTGCAAGCGCAAGAGTGGTTGCTGGCCCATAAGATGGAATTGTTATTTCACATCGGTCGTGCGGTAGATCACGAAGCAGAAAGTTGGGATTGGTTGGGTAAGCATGCTACCCCGGATTTATTTATGCTCGCTAAATCAATCCAGTTCATCAAAGATAAAATTGAAGAAAACCACGGAGACATTCATTCCTTTGGTAAGGATTTGTAGGAGATAAAAAAAGCCCGCCGAAGCGAGCTTTAATCCGTATGTCTATAAATCCTTAGATTTTAGAAACTTTTCCTTTCAATACTTTTCCAGAAACAGTCATTACGCTGTAATGATATATCCCGTTTGGTAGGTTTGTGATGTCAACGTTTGTTTTCGTTGCACTCAAAGCCAATTTCCCATCCATTCCGTAGATTTCAACACCTGAAATCGCTTCAGAAGCATCAAAGGTTAAGGTGCCATTCGTTGGATTTGGATAAACATTAACCGTTGCAGCCAATTCAATTACACTTGCTCCACCAGTGATGGAAACGTTGTCTAACCACAAGGTACTGTTAGGAATCCCATTTCCAGTTCCGAATGCTGCACCAATAGAAGAGGTCGCAAGCACGATTACGCTGTTTGCTGTACCCATTGCTCCTGGAATCGGGTCCATTGGAATAGAAGCCATTTGCCATCCGTTTGAATTTCCTCCAAATGCGCCAAGTGCTTGAAAAAGTAATACGTCATCGTTTGGACCTGCACCCATCGTATCAGCAAACTGACAAGCTACTAAGGCAGTATCTCCTGCTGAAACGATATGGTTATAGGCAAAATTCAAGGTTAACGATCCTGCATTCGGCCAAGAACCAGTCACAACTTGCTGCATTACGCCTGCGATTGTATCCGATGGCCACTGCAATAAGGCTGCTGTAGCTGCATCCACAATGGTCATAAGTTTCGCAGATTGCGTTCCTGCATAAGCATTCGCAGTCTCCATGGTGTATAAACCGATTCCCCATCCTGGACAATCTGTGGCAACGCCCGGTAGTAGCGGAGAAGCCGCTTGTTCAAAATCCCCATTCGTAAGGACTTGTGCATTCATTGAAGCGATTGAAGCTCCAAAAACTAAACTAAGTAACAATTTTTTCATGTGATCGATTTTAATGATTTAACTCAAAGTTAGTGAATTCAATTCGCTTTCTACTTTCTAAGACGTAACTTTTCCATATGCGCTTGTTAAATTCAATTAAGGGCGTATGATTTGAACATCCACGCGTCGGTTTGATTTTCGACCATCCGCGTTGTCATTCGTGGCTACCGGTTTTCCTTCACCGTGATGCTTGATAATTATGCGTTCTGCTGCAATGCCATTCATTACCAAGAAATCCCGCACAGCATTCACTCGGTTTTTAGATAAGCCAACGTTATATGCTTCAGTTCCTACCGCATCCGTGTGGCCTTCCAAAGAGAGTTTATACGTAGGATTCATCTCCAATAAATTGACGATACTTTCCAGTTCTCCGAAACTTTCTTTCTTAACTAATGATTTGTCAAATTCAAACAAGATCGTTTTAGAAACAGCGCCCAGGTTGTCTGGTGTTTTCGATGGTTCAATCGATTTATCTACATAGATTGTATCCACGAAGCGCTCCGTTTGGGTAATGAACACGGTGTCAATTCGCTCAATGGTTTTGATGATGGTATCGAGTTTTGTTTTTGCCACCTTCGTGCGTTCTGGACGGCAAAGCGTCATTTTCAACATCACTTCGTGCGAACCGCTGCTATATGATGCAATGTTAGCGATAGGAGCTTCATAGGCATACCCAAAAAAGAACTTTTCTTTTACAGTGATTCCTGCGCGAGCAACTACCCCTACCTGGGATCGAAAACCAGCCCCAAAATATATAAATTGCTTGTAATTGGCATCCACATTCAAGTCCGCTTGCATTACGTTGTTGATGCTTCTTAACAATACATTTGGCCGTATTTCCCAGGTATTATTCAATGGGATGTCATACCCTGCGCCCATCATATAGTGGGCCCGCTGCACGTATCCGGGTAGGTTCGTATATCCAAAATTGGAATAGGTTTTAAGGAGTTGTTTTACACTTCCAAATACATAAAATCCACCTAATTTATATGCGATACCGATATCTGAACTTATCGCCCCTGCACTTTGGTTTCCACCATTAACGATGGGGTCAAGCAAATCGAATGCTACCGCATTCGTGGGATTTACGCGATAATTGTTGTATCCCAGGGATAAGCCCAATCGCAAGGATTGCTGTCCGGAATAGAATCCATAGGAAACATTTCCAAGCGCAGAGACTTGTTGCAACATCCCGATTTTATCCAGCATAAATTGTCCTCCCACACCCCAATGGTTTCCAAGGCGGGTGGAAACGGTCAAGTGATTCGTAATCGGTGCCCCTTCCAGTTTTACCCATTGGTTGTGATGCGACATGCTGATTTCCGTACAATTGGTTGTACCTGAAAGCGCCGGATTGATTAAAAATAAATTATACCCGTACAAATAGGATTGCGGAACTTGTTGTGCTGATAACATCCCAGTAAAAGCAAACACAAAAGCGAGGATGAGTTTATTTTTCATGGCTTATTTTTTAAGTCTCAATAAGTTAATCGCTCCGTTGTAGCTTTTTTCACCACATTCAATCGAATAGAAGTACACCCCATCCGGTAGGGGTTCATTGTTTTTTGTTCCGTCCCATTCATTCTGATAATCACTGGTTTCATATAATGGCTGTCCCCAACGGTTATAAATTTTAACCTCACATCCACTAATTTGATTCGGGTTGTCAATTTTCCATGTATCATTCTGTCCGTCACCGTTCGGAGTAAGGATGTTTGCGATTTCGAAATCTCCAGAACAGGTCGTGACCGCTAATTCAAGGGTTACTAAGGAATCACACCCAGCTGCGGTACTCAGAGAGTCCACATAAATCCCGCTTTCCGTTAAGACCGTTCCGTTGAAGGTGTAGCTTTCTCCTTCACAAATTGACGCGTTCACATTTTGGCTAAGTGGTGGATTAATGTAGAGGGCCAATATAATGACAGAATCACATCCTCCGCTTGCACTTAAGGTATCTGTATATATTCCTTCCGTACTGAGTAGCGTTCCATTGAAATTATAACTTGATCCCGAACAGATGTTTTGATTTACCAGAGATGTAAGGGTTGGGCTGAATTGAAGGTTTGTTAAGATTACACTGTCACATCCGTTCACAGAATTCAAGGTATCTAAATAAGCACCCGGTGTATTGTAGGTATTTCCGTTTAGGGTATAACTTCCACCCGAGCAAATACTAATGGATTGCTGTGTTAGCGGAATCGGTTGTAAGAAGGAGAGTTGTGTAATGATCACGCTGTCGCAACCTAACGGTGTTAATAAGGAATCAATGTAGGTGCCTGCTTGCGTTTGTGCCGCGCCTTGCAAGACCACGCTTGTTCCTGCGCAAGCGCTTAAGCTGGTATTTACTGTAACAGGTAAACAAGGTGTAGCGCAACCGGACGCATCGAAGGTATACGATTGCGTGCATGCCCCATCGCCGATTTGTACGGTATAAGTTCCTGCAATAGCTCCAGTATAGGTTAATACTTGGTTTTGATTGACGGTTCCTGCTTGTGCAACGACACCTAAGGGATTAGTAATGGTATACGAATATGGCATACCACTGAAGGCATTCATGCCTCCTGCCGCAGAAAATGTTACGGTACAGGTGTTGTTATTGTAGCTGAAGTTCGCAGTAAGTGATTGCAAATAGACGATTGGGATTCCTGTTTCAAGGGTTGCTGTTCTGCAGTTAAACATTCCCCAAGATGCCGATTGATCTGCCGCGGGAGATAGGTAATACAAGGTGTTGAATTGAGGATTACCAAAGCTGCCGTTTCCATTTCCGTTATTTACAAATACGCCATTTCCTTGAATGGAATCCATGTAGGTAAACCCAGAATTCATGACAGGATCGGGTATTGGATTGGTTTGGTGTAGCACATAGCCTGGCGTTATACAGCTTGGGAAAGAGGCTGTGGATTGTCCGATGCCATTCAATAAGATTCCGGGAGTTACGGTATCCCCGTAGCAGACATACAAGGTGTCGCCAAGATTCACATCGGAATACCCGCCGTTTGAACTGTTTGCAAAAATATCTCCGGCATCGCTGGTTAGTTCTTTGATGTATTCAATAATGTATTGACCTTCATCACCCGGTGCACCACCGTCAATTTGAATGGCATATACCTTTCCTGAATCCAAACAGCATAAGGTTTCTTGATGTCCGTTGTAGTTCGCAGTTCCAGATAGTAGAGGGGTAATCGAAGGCGTAAAGCGCGTACCATCTAGGGTATAAGTTGCTGGACCTAGTCCCCCGTAGCATGAGGTACCATTTAACAACTCAAACACGTTGAAACGCAATAAATTCATTCCAATGTAGGCACGAATGCTGAGCTCCACCGCCCCAGATGGCGGTCCTACAAAGTAATGCCACACGGTTTGATCTGCACGATTTGCTTGGTTTGGGTGGAGTGGGGGTTCGCCCGCTAAATATTCTCTACACGCCAAAACATTCGACCCCGCTACCGCTTGAAAGGTTGGGTTCGTTCCTGCAGGAATAACAGGTACTTCATACAGGGTATCGAGTAGGGTAAGGCACAGGATGTCATTTCCCGGAGGATTATTGGAAGGGTCGCTCACGCTGGGGTCAAATACCCAAGAATTAATGTTTTGGGCGCTTAATGGCGTGATGGCATCAGATGGGTCAATCATGCCAAAATACCTGTAGCCGGGTTCAAGACAGGTTCCGTTAACTATCGCCGATGGATCGCCACCAAGAAAGCTATTCGTTCCGCCTTCATCAGAGGAAATGTATTTCAAATTAGAACATAGAAAATCATTCGGAACTCCAGGTCCAAAGGCTTTATCGTAACCAAATAATGCGGCACTTTCGCCGTAAAGGGCACTTTGATAATCGCCTTCGAAGGTAATTCTACCCGAGTTAGGCGCCACAAAGTTCAACCAAACGCTTTCATTCATGGAAGGATTACCCAATCCGATGTGTGGATAGTCGTATGCATGATATTCCGTGGGATTCGCTGAGGTATGTTGTTGTCCTGTTTCACCTGCCGCATTTCCCCCGTCTAATGCACAGCCAAAGGCAAGGTTTGTGGTTGGGGAACTGTTGTTCGCCGATGAAATGGCTGTTGTGCTGAAGTTCACGGTATTGGAAAGACACGGAATGTCTTCCAAGTTCGGTGCACCGCCACCCAATCCATCTACCCGAAGTTGATAGTATCCATGTTCGTTTGGTCCGTCGGCTGTAAATTGAATGTAATAGGTCTGTCCAGGAATTAGTTTTTGATAGGAAATAAAGGGTATTGGGTCACAGGCGTCCATGGTGATCTCCGCTTCTGGATCAACTCCTAAGAAGTCAATTCCATCGGAGAAATCAATATGGGAAAGGTATTCAAACTTGTTTTTAACGGTTTGACCGGTAACCACATGGACCCCGTCGGTGCAATTCATGCCATCGGCTGCGTGATAAATTTGGAAATACGTTCCAATGTCGGTACCTCCTAAATCACTGGTAATATTTACACTTCCCGACGCGGGTGCAACAAACTTGGCCCATAGGGATCCCGCATTTTGTACATCGGCAGCTGCAGGTTCATTAGGCTCCAAGGTTGCGTTACAGAATCCGTAGGTGTATGTGGTATTAAGAGTTAATTGTTGCGCTGCACAAATATTGTCTTGCATGTAGTTAACCACCAGCGGTAAGCGTTCTACCTGTAGGTTAATGGTGTACACTTGTGCACATCCACCGTCTTGACTTGCCGCAGTAAACGAATAATTTAAAATCCCAACCGCCGCAGGTACAGGCATGGTAACATTTTGCAAGCCGGTTTGACCGTCTGTTAATCCGAGTACGTCATAGTTTCCGGCGTCGTCGTTTTCATAGGCTTCCCATGCGAGGTTAATGCTTGTTGGAACATCATTAACGCATAGGTAATTATGGTTGAAAAATAAGCCGCTGTTTGGAGAGAAGGTACCTCCGGGCGTGGTCATGGTGTAGGCGCCGTTGTCGTTATTTTTATACCCGTAGTTAAACCCGAAAATCCCAAAAAGGGCAGGGTTGTTATTGGTTAATCCAAGGGTGTTATCGGTTCCAGTAAATTCCCATACAAAGTCTGAGTTCCCAAGAAATAAGCCGTCGCAATCCACATTCGCTAAGGTTTGTACGCTGAGTACTTTTACTTGGATTATGGCTTGGGAGAAAAAGAGGGAAGGAAGAAGGATTATAGCGAGTAGTAGGTTCTTCATAGGCTTTGAATTGGCCAAGAAAGGTACAAAAAAAATGTTAAAATAGCGAGTTAGTTGATTTGTTCCAGCCTGCCTTTGCGTTTGACGATGTTTTTATAGTCCCATTGAATGGTGACTGATTTTTGAATCCAGCGGGTTAAGGCTTCGGGGTTAATTTCATCGATATGATTTAAAAACACAGAGGCGTCTTTAAATTTAGCTCCAAGCACAGGCAAGGATTCTTCATTAAAATCTGCGCCACTCCAAAACATGAGTCGAATTCCTTTTTTTTGTTTGCTGTAGCCCACTATGGGGTTTCCCTGAAGGAACCATACGGGGTGGCGGTGCCAAATTTTTGATTCGGAATCAAGTAATTCACGGTCGATATATTGCGCCAAGAAATCACAAAGTTCTTGATCTTGTGGGGAGAGGAGGGTATTGTATGCGCTTATTTCTGCATTCATGGAATAAATATCTTATTCGATTACAATAGAAAAGGAGTCTAAAAGCCCAGCTAGCCTTTCGCGAGAGAATTTAGCGTTCTTTATTCGGTTGAGGGTAGGATTAATGGAGAAATTAACAGCGGTGCGGAAATCGGCTTTTTCAAGGTTCGTTCGCTCAAACGTTGAAAAGTGTAAATCGCAAGCATCAAAGATTGCGCTATGTAAGTCTGCCTCGGTAAATTCTACTTCATGCACCTGGCATTGAGTGAATCGTGTGTTAGTAAGCTTGGTTTTATAGAAAGAACAGTGATTTAAAATACAGGTGTCAAACGTCACGGCAAATCCAAAGGCATTGCAGTCGTCAAAGCGAAGTCCGAGTAGTTTACAGGTAGTAAAGTTGACGTCTTTAAATCCGGTATTATTAAGTTTTGCCATGCTCAAATTGCAGTCGTTAAACCTACAATCGCTAAACACAAACGCCGAGAGGTCTAGGTTGGAAAAATCACAGCCAAGGAATTCACATTGTTCATAGGTCCCTTGGTTTAGGCTATTGATGCGTTCGAAGGACTGGTCGGTGAAATACGGTTGTGTCATTGGGCCTTTAGCTTAGATCTTCAGAGAAATTCCGCCATCTGGTACTAATTTTTGAGAATCTCTAATTATGTTAACATATTGGTTATCATTTATTATCGCGTCCTCAATCGTTTTAATTTCAGATTCAGAAAGATTTTCATGAAACGACTCTCCTTCAAACATATCCTCGTTATAAATCCAACTATTGTCATTAATGTCAAGTGGCTCTATAATGTAGGAGAAATAATTTTCGAAGTCAGGTTCTGAATTATTGAAATTTCCACTTGCATATACTATTTCGCCAGTGTTAAAGTCGATTCCAATGTACTCATTTTCATCGGGACCATCGGGAGTAAAAATCGTTAGTCTTAATTTAGATGTCCCCTTGATTACAAGAGTGGGTATTTCTTTTAAAAACAGTGAACTCATTTCGATTTTATTTAGATTGTTTTCTTTCTCTTTGGATTTTCGGTTCGCCCCTTTTTTTTCGCCGTGGCGGAGTGGGCTCTATGCGCTACTTTAAAGTACTAAATTAATAAATATTCACCATATTTGGACTTAACCAATTTTAGTCAGGTCGACTTCAAATCCATAAATAAACGAAGATCAACTCAAGATTGGTGCATACTTTAAATAATGATATTCTTATTTAGTGGGTAACTAATAAAAACAACGGAGCTCATTATCCATTACATGATATAAACCAAGCGGTATAGTTTTCCGTGAAGAAGTTTTCCATTTCTTCTTTCGTGCAAATAAATACGGATCCTTGATCTTCTGGGGAAATTTCTGAATTCTTTATTTTGACATAATCAAATTTGGCGTTGTAAAACGCTCCAAAAACAACACATCCCTCATGAGTTCCAAGGCCGAACCATACATCCTCTTTTAATTTACGACCAAAGGAACTAAGCAGGAGTAAAATTTTATACAAATCTACCGGGGAGAAAACCCCATCATTTGCTTTTATTAATTGGTGGTACACCTCCACAAAAGAAAGGTCATGGGTAAGTTTGAAAATTCCACTTGAAGTAAAGTCTAAGAGGTACTTGACTTCTTTAAAGAATGTAGTTGAGTCATCTTCTGGGCATATCATTTTACCTTTATCCTTTAGTTCATCTAATTCGGAAGCACAGGTTAAAAACAAGGTGTCGTATGTGTCTGTTGGTATTTCCTGTAAGATTTTACCAGAAATTCTAATTTGAATACCAGATCCGATTGCCCATCCCATGGCTTGAAATTATTTAAAGGTTGTGTGTTATCTTAATATTTTCTATCGAAATAATAAAAACAAAAATAATAAAATAGTGTCCTTATGGTTTAGTTGTGTTGGCTGAATTAATCTTTTCATTGATTGAGTTAATAAGGCCAATAAGGCTGCTGTTTGAAGTCCCGTAACTAACAATTTTTATATCCAAAGGCGTATTGGAGAATTTCATAATAGATGTTTCTAATGCACTAAAAATCCAATCCATTTCATTTCCAAAGGCACCACCACCGATTAATGTAAGAAAGACTGAATTGTTATTTGTTCTTTGATAATTCAATAATCCTGCGGATAAAGTGGCTTCATATGTTGCTTCAAGAACCAATTTTGCGAAATCGCACCACAATTCCTTTTCAATATTAGAATATGCAACTGGTAAGGCAGAACAAAAAACTTGAGTTATCAAGTTTTGATCGTTGCTTAAGGTAACTTCAGAATTCCATTGAATTCCAATTCTAAGTTTTCCTTTTAAATATTCATATTTAGTTTTAGGTATTGATTTAATATGATTGGAAATATACAAAAGACCTTCAGGACTGGCTAATGCATATCCATTTTTCATCTGCCAATGATTATACTTTTTATTTTCAAATTCGATTCCAATTTCATTTAAACAATCAATTTGATTGGTAGATGTTTGTCCTATATCTCCATTTACATTGGCAAAATAGTTTCGGTAAATTGTTCCGGCACCGCAAGCAATAGCACATGCTGGGCCTTGTGTTGCATCATATTCATATATGCCCACACCATCTTCCGGAGTTATATTCGGACTCACCATTTCTAATAGATTGAATTGAGATGCTACTTGAATTACTGAGTTATAATTAGATCTGTCTTTATGAAATGTTTGAATGTTACCTACTACTTCCGATACTTTAATTTGTGATTGATGTTTTTCTATCCGCTCTGTATGAATTCTTAATTCTTCTAGGGATGGTATTTCAAGTCTACCAAAAATAAACTCCCGCCTATTGATCTTAGAAACTAATTTATTATCAATAATTTGAATATTATCTCTGACTTGTTCAGGGTTAATTTCCTTGAATCCTACTAATTTTTCAAACCACATTGGTTATAATATTTTCTTGATTTCATTTTTAAAATGACTTATAGCGGTTTGCGTGTAGGCGAATACCCAGAGGGTTGCGCTTACGCGCTGTTATGGGTTGGTTAGATAATCATTTAGCTATTTTGGAAAAATTTTTCTTAATATTTTAATGTCAGCTTGACTTTCATAATTGACAATAAAAATCTTACAATCTGCTTGGCTCTCGTAGTCAACTAACTTCCCATTCGCAATTATTTGATGATTTTTCTGCTGACTTTCATAATCAACAAAATATACTTTATAGTCTGCTTGACTCTCGTAATTTACTATATAAACTTTAGCTGCCATAACGATTTATTTTGGGAAGTTATTTCTTCTGATTTTTATGGATGCTTCGTGAGCGTAGTTTACAATAAAAACCTTTACATCGGCCTCATGAGCATATTTTACCAGTTTTCCACCGGAAATAATTTGATGATTTTTCTGTTCATGATCATAATCACAAAAAAAGACTTTGTGATCTGACTCATGAGCATAATTAACGATATAAACTTTGGCTGCCATTTTAAAATAATTTAAATTTTTTACCTACTCTTTTGGCTTTTCGGAATACGCCCCGTTTTTTTTCGCTAAGCCGAAGTGGGTTCTGGTCTCTACTTATTTTTACAATTATACACAATATTATCTTAAAACAAACAAATTAATTATTGAATAGAGCTACTTTTTGAAGGACCAGGAAATATCCTTTATGAATTAATAAGAAGCAATTGTGGAAACCACTCCTCACCTGCAGAATACCACAATGACTCATGCAATTAAGTTTGCTTTTGATTCTTCCAAAATGGAGTGCTGGAGTATGTAGGGAGAGATTAGCTGTGAGATATTGCAAATGCGGGGCTAATTTATGTACTTATTACGTACATCATTTTTCCACCCTTAATAAGTTCAATAAGCTTTAAATTATCCTTAGGGTCAGTTAATAATATAAAGAATTAAATAAATTAATCTCTTACACAGCGAACTGACAATCCAACCCCCTTACTACCGTATGATATGTCCTCGTTTAGACCTCCAAGTTTATTACTAATGCCATTCGAATTCCGACCTAGTGCGTATCTTCCATTACGCTCGGTTGAACTCCACCAACCACCACATAACCCTAGTCTCCAGAACTTCCCATTGCTGGTCCGGTATCCACTTAACTCTCCGAATAAGTTATTAACGTTGTGTTTGCTGGCATTGGTTTTTATATGATTCGTATCCTTAATTTTCTTATGAAGCTGTTTTTCCAATATAGTCCATTCCGCATCGCTTGGTATATGCCAACCTTTTGGCGCCATGTTACGAGCGTCGTTTACAGCATACCAATTGTATAATTTTCCGTATTTCTCTCCATTTTTTTGATTGTTATCATAATAACACCAAGCAGGCTGTTTGTTTTTTTCTGCTGTTTTCCATTCTTCATTCGTTTTGGCTTGAGGTATTGAGTCTCCATTGCGGAATTTGACCACGTTGAGATTTTGAGTCATCCAAATTTGTGACCCGATGGTTAATTCTTCGATCGCTGTTACTTCTTCCACCACTGTAACTTCGTTGGAAGGTGCTTTTTCTTTTGACGATGTTTTCTCATTTGAAACACTCCTGCCGCAGGATGACACTATAATCGCAGTCATTAAAACCACACTTAAAATTAAATGTTCTTTTTTCATCTTTTATATTTTATTCCCTTCACTGTTTAAGTGGGTTTCGGGTGTCACCTTTCAATTTTAATATTTTGTTGTCTTCTTTTACATTGAGTACTAACGTTTCACGGCTTGGCGTTCGCCCCGCTAACAATTAATTCAAATATAATAAAAAGCGGACTGATCGCTAAGGTGTTTTTATGCGGCTGGCTTATTTTCTGTTACGTGTTCTTTTACTACTGTTGAAACCATTCTTTCAACAGCTTTGTCCCTTTACTTGATTAATTTTGCTCTTAAAAAAGATGAAAAATTCTGAGAGAAGTTACTTTTGCTGATTTGCGAGGAACAAAGAGACAGATTCGCGGAAGCTTTATCAGGAATTAAGGTTTTTATTTTAATAAACAGAACACGATGAATAAATTCACAACTTTTGGCATTCAGTATGATATTGAACTTGACAAAAACCAACAGATAATCATTGAAGAATTGACTTATTTCCCTCAATACAATGGGGGTATAGTTAAAGACATATACGATTTTATTGACATGGATCCTTGGAATGAGGAATTATTCGATCTTTTTGAAAAAGAAATAGGAGGAGACGAACTAGATCTAATGTACAAGGATTTAGAAGAGCTTTCTTACAAAGGAAAACAAGATTTATTAAGCAAAGACGAAGAACTTAAACGAGAATATGAAAGCGGTGAAATTGATGAAGCGGAAATTTCAGAGGGCTTTGCGTACGACTTGATTTGGGAGTGTCAAAGCGAAAATGATGAATGGAAAGAAAAATATGTGTCTTTTCTAAAACAAACAATCGATTCAACGCCAAAGATGTCAAAGGGTAATAAAAGAAAATTCAGTGAGCTTTTAAATAATGCACAAGAAATGATGCGAGATAACTTGGTTGTATTGGTTTATCGTGTAAAGGGTAATTAATAAATAATAACGTTGCCCTTTCGCGGTCAGTGGTTCGTGAATTTGAAGACCCCAGTAATTCTTGAATTGATTTAGGAGTTCTTGTTTATTTTTTTAAAACCAATTTCCTTCCGTGCAGCTTGTTGTATTGATTTTTGATCTTTCTGGATGAGGTAGTTCAAGACCTGTTCGATATCCTTGAATTTTTGACCGTATTGCTGTTCTAGCGCGGTGAGTTTTTCACTCAATTCTTGATGGTTCATGGCCCATTGTCTCATCATCACGAACGCACGCATGATGGAGATGTTCATATGTATAGCTTTTTTACTTTTCAAAACGCTTGATAGCATCGCAATTCCTTGTTCGGTAAAGGCAAAGGGCTTATGTCTTTGGCCGCCCCAACTTGTTGTCACAAAATGTGATGTCAAGTTTTGTATTTCATTTTCATTAAGTTCAAACATAAAGTCCATCGGAAATCTTTCAATATTTCGCCGGACAGCCTGCTTTAAAACCCGTGTTTCTACTTCGTATAGTTTGGCTAAGTCCATGTCAAGCATGACTTTCTTTCCTCTGATTTCGAGGATGCTGTTTTTGATGATTTCTAATTCCATAAGGGATTTAATTTTAGGATATCCCTAACGCAATGAAATTGAACGTATTGTATAGAATACTATTGCCTGTCGATACGGTAGCCGAGCCTGTCGATACGGTAGCCGAGCCTGTCGATACGGTAGCCGAGCCTGTCGAGGCTACAGTACCAAGGTTATGCTCCCCGTTACCCGATGACCAATATTATCGTTGTCTATCCAATCAATAATATAGGTGTAAACACCCATTTGGCATTTGTTCCCCTTGTATGTTCCATCCCATGGATCACCAGTTGAGGTAAAAATGCGCTCTCCCCAACGGTTGTAGATATCAAAGCTGTAGGATTTTACATTCTGTAAGATCGGATACCAGATATCGTTCGTGCCATCGGCATCCGGTGTAAAGGAATTCGGTGCAAAAATGGTTAACATCGAACAGTCCAACAGATACAAATCCAGGGTCACCGTGGAATCACACCCGTTGTCCGCTACTAAAGGCAATACGTAGGTTCCCGAACTACTCAAGGTGTCAATTCCAAAGAAATAAGGCGTGCCCAAACAAACGGTATCGTAAATACTTGTTTCGTAGGCGGCATTCAAAAACAAACTCAACACATTAATCGAATCACACCCATTCACTGTCGCAGTGGTGTCAAAATAAACTCCTTCTTGCGTATAGGTGTTCCCATTAAACGTATACGAGCTACCCGAACATAAATGAACCTCTTGGTTTACCACAACTGGAGTAATCACAAAAACACTCGTAGTTACAATGCTATCGCACCCATGTATGCTTTGAATCGTGTCTTGATATTGGCCATTTTCAGTGTATTCATTCCCGTTAAAAGAGAACACGTCCCCTTGACACAAGGTAGTATTTTGGAACCCATAACTTGGATTCGGGTGAAAACTTAAGGTACTCAGTACAATGGAATCACAGCCCATGATCGAAATTAAGGAGTCTACATAGGTTCCAGGTAGGGATTGCATGGCACCACCCAATAGGATACTGTCGCCTTGACAGATCGTTACCGAAACAGGAACTGTTACAGGTACGCATGGATTTTGACATCCCGATGCATCGATACTAAGGCTTAGCGGACAGGGTTCGTCTGGGATCGTTATGGTGTAGGTTCCTTGAATCGCTGCGACATAGGTAGCGGCTTGACCTTGGCCAATCGTAGCGTTTTGAACCACTTCACCCAAGGGGTTTGTGATCACATATTCGTATGGCTGGTTTAAATAGCCAGATACGCCACCATTCAAGGTGAAGCTTAAGGTACACGCGCTGTTATCGTAGGAACTCGTGGCAGCGAGTGGAGATAAAAACACCACCGGAACCCCATCGGCCACCGTGGTGGTTTGGCAACTAAAATTGCCCCAAGCATTTGGTAAATCACCGGCAGGAGAGAGGTAATAAACGGCATTGTATATAGGATTTCCAAAACTGCCAGACCCATTGCCTGTATGCGTAAAACTGCCCTGAGATTGCATGGAGTCTATAAAGGAAAATCCTGCATTATACACCGGATCAGGCACCGATGGATAACTGTGAAGAACATAACCTGGCGATAAACACCCCGGAAGTGTTTGGGTAGAATTTCCAATTCCGTCGAGCATGATGGTTGGTTGAAGCGTATTTCCGTAACAAACCAGTATCGTATCCCCAAGCAATACATTGCTATACTCGCCATTACTTACCGTAACTTCGATATCTCCCGCATCTGCCTCGATTTCATGCACATAATCAATGATGTATTGGCCTTCATCTCCCGGTGAACCTCCATCGAGCTGTATCGCATATACGGTACCGGAATCCAGACAGCACATGGAAACTTGTTGTCCGTTTTGTGTGGCAGAACCACTAACCACCGGAGTAATTACCGGGTCGTATCGCGTTCCATTCGTGGTAAAGGTGGCTGGAGCAAGACCGCCATAACAGCTACTGCCATTTAAAAGCTCATAGATATTAAAGCGTAGTAAATTCATTCCAATGTACGCACGTAAACTAATTTCTACGGCTCCAGAGGCGGGTGCTACAAAATAGTGCCATACGGTTTGGTTTGCGCAATTTCCCGGGTTTGGATCAACATTCGGTTCGCCAGCCAAGTATTCTTGACAGGCAAGCACATTCGATCCAGCCACTGCTTGAAATGGTGGTGTTACCCCCGCTGGAATTACAGGCACTTGATACAAAGGGTTTTGCATGGTGAGGCAAAGGATATCATTCCCCGGTGGGTTTTGACTTGGGTCTACCACACTCGGATCATGCACCCACGTTTTTATGGATTGTGAACTTAGGGGCGTAATGGCATCCGACGGATCCACCATTCCAAAATATTTATATCCAGGTTCTAAACACGGGGCAAGAATTAAAGCGTTAGGGTCGCCACCAAGAAATCCATTGGTTCCTCCTTCATCGGAATCAATAAACTTTAAGTTCGAGCATAAATAATCTACGGGAACTCCCGGAGCAAAGGATGTATCGTAGCCAAATAACGCGGCGCTTTCACCGTAGAGGGCACTTTGATAGTCTGCTTCAAATGAAATTCTCCCTTGCTGTGGCGCGACAAAATTTAACCACACACTTTCATTCATTACCGGGTTTCCTACGGCAGCGTGCGGATAATCATAGGCATGGTATTGATTTGGATTCGAACTGCTGTGTACTTGCCCGGTTTCTGCGGCGTTGTTTCCTCCATCAAATGCACATCCAAAATTCAAGGTGGTGGTCGCTGCACTGTTTTGACCGGAAGATATTGCAGCTGTACCATAAGGAACGGTCGTAGACAAACATGGGATGTCTTCAAGATTCGGTGCACCTCCGCCCAAACCGTTTACACGCAGTTGAAAATAGCCATTATCATTCACTTGGTCTGAGGTAAATTGAATGTAATAGGTTTCTCCTGGAATTAATTTTTGATAGGAAATCAAGGGAATTGGGTCGCACGCATTCAAGGTGATTTCAGCCTCGGGGTCAATGCCGAGTAAATCTACACCGTCAGAAAAGTCTACGTTCGAAAGGTATTCGAATTTGTCTTTAATCAATGCGCCGGTCACCGCATGTATACCGTGTGTGCAGTTTCCACCATCTGCGGCGTGATATACTTGAAAATAGGTGCCAATTTGCGTACCGGCTAAATCGGAGGTGATTTCCACGCTACCAGAAGGTGGTGCAATGAATTTAGACCACAAGGATCCAGCATTTTGCACATCATTTGCTGCGGGTTCGTTGGGTTCCAGGGTTCCAGGACACCAACCAAAGGTATATGTGGTGTTTAATGCAAGGGAATTCGCATTACATACGTTATCCTGCATGTAATTGACCACGATAGGAATTCGGTCCACGCGCAAATTTACGGTGTAGCTTTGGTTGCAACCGGGGTCTACCGAATTGGCAGTAAACGTATAAAACAAGGAACCTGCAGCGGCAGGAACTGGCATGGCAACGTTCTGTAGGTTGGTTTGACCATCGTTGAGACCAAGCACATCATAATTACCAACATCGTCGTTCTCGTAGGCCTCCCATGCTAAATTAATGGTGGTTGGGACATTCGTTGGACAGAGGTAATCGTGATCGAAGAAGAGGCCATTACTTGGTGAGAAATTTCCGTTGGGTGTACTCATCGTGTAGGGCCCGTTGTCGTTATTTTTGTAGGCATAATTAAAGCCGAAGATTCCAAACAGGGCGGGATTGTTATTGGAGTATCCAACGGTATTGTCGGTTCCAGTGAATTCCCAGACAAAATCTGAATTCCCAAAAAATAGTCCGTCACAATCTTGAAAAATACCAACTTGAACAGAAAGTACTGTAACCCGAATAGTTGCCTGGCTCCACAACGAAAGCGTCGCGCAACAGGTGAAAAGTAGGGGTAGTAATTTTAGGTTAGGCATATATCCATTCGCTTACTCAAAGGAGCATCGAAACTGGATTTTCCATGTAGTTTTTGAATGTTTGTAAGAACGCTGAGCCACTTGCACCGTCTACTACGCGATGGTCACAAGATAAAGTCACTTTCATTACATTGCCTGGGACAACTTGCCCATTCTTTACTACAGGAACTTCCTTGATGCCTCCAACAGCTAAAATACAACTATCCGGTGGATTCACAATAGCAGTAAAGGATTCAATACCAAACATACCAAGATTGGAAATGGTAAATGTATTTCCTTCCCAATCTGCAGGTTGAAGTTTTTTCTCTTTCGCGCGACCTGCAAAATCCTTTACTTCTGCAGAGATTTGCATAAATCCTTTAGTGTCAGCAAAGCGAACCACAGGAACTAATAGGCCATCCTCTACAGCAACCGCAACGCCAATGTTAACGTGCTGGTTTCTGCGTATAAAGTCGCCCATCCAAGAAGAATTAACCGTTGGATGTTTTCTAAGTGATAGTGCAACTGCTTTAACAACGATGTCATTAAACGATATTTTGTATCCTTCAGTCGCATTTACAGAGGTTCTGAAAGCCATGGCATTATCCATGTCGATATCCAGGGTAAGATAAAAATGCGGCGCAGTAAATTTACTTTCAGCAAGCCTACGTGCAATGGTTTTTCTCATTTGAGAAATAGGCTCATCGGTATACGTTTCTGTAGTTAAGCCAGCTGAATTACCAGCAGATGCTGAAACACCGTTCGGATGCGGCATGTAGTGATCCACATCGCGTTTTACGATTCTACCATTTTCGCCGGAACCCGCAACGTATTGCAGATCAATTCCTTTTTCCTCCGCTAATTTCTTAGCCAATGGCGAGGCATACACTCGATCGTTTGATGCGATTGGTTTTGGTGCGCTTTTCGGTGCACTTACAGGTGCAGGAGCTGGTACTGGTTTTGGTGCAGGAGTTTCAACGACAGGAGCTGCCTTCACTTCTTCAGTTTTTGCTGGTGCTGGTGCTGCAGGTGCTGCATTCAGCAAGGAAGAAATGTCTTCTCCGGCTTGGCCTATGATAGCCAACAAGGCATTAACCGGAGCCGCTTTACCCGTTTCTACACCGATGTGCAACAACACGCCGTCATAGAACGATTCAAATTCCATGGTGGCTTTGTCGGTTTCGATTTCTGCCAATAACTCGCCGGATTTCACAGCATCGCCCACGTTTTTTAACCAAGATGCCACAACGCCTTCCGTCATGGTATCACTTAATTTGGGCATGTAAATTACTTCAGCCATTGCTTCTACTATTAATATTCTTTAATGTATGGATAATCTGCTTGAACATATACGTCCTTGTAAAGTTCAGACGCTTCTGGATATGGTGAGTTCTCAGCGAAGGTCACGCTTTCGTCTACTTCAGTTTTAACCCATGCGTCGATGTCGCTTAATTCCTTTTCAGAAAGCCATTGGTTAGATTTAATTACCGACAATACATGGTCGATTGGATCTTGTTCCATCCAATCATTTACCTCGTCTTTGGTGCGGTATTTTTGCGGATCCGACATCGAGTGTCCTTTGTATCGGTATGTTCTGATGTCGAGTAGGGTAGGACCATCTCCGCGACGTGCTCTGTTTGCCGCTTCTTCGATGGCATTATGGACGTCTTCCGGACGCATCCCGTTTACAATTTTTGAAGGCATTTCGTAGGAAAGGCCAATTTTAGAAAGATCGGTTACGTTGGTCGTACGTTCAACGCTTGTTCCCATCGCGTAGTTGTTGTTTTCAATGATGTAAATCACTGGGAGTTTCCACATCATGGCCATATTGAAGGTTTCATGCAATGCACCTTGTCTAACCGCACCGTCACCCATAGAAACAATCGCGACGTTTTCTGTTCCGTTATATTGTTCAGCAAAAGCAACACCAGTTCCCATAGGAATTTGAGCTCCTACAATACCATGGCCTCCCATGAAATTTTTCTCCTTGTCAAAAAAGTGCATGGAGCCTCCTTTTCCTTTGGAACAACCTGTAATACGTCCGTACAATTCAGCCATTAACACGCGAGGATCCGTTCCCAAAGCAATCGGATGGGCATGGTCGCGGTATGCTGTCATGTGCTTGTCTGTAGGGCGCACCGCGCTCGCTGTACCAACGGCAATGGCTTCTTGTCCAATGTAAAGGTGACAAAACCCACCAAATTTCTGTTGAATGTACAACTGACCAGTTTTTTCTTCAAAACGTCGAATGAGTAACATGTCTTTGTACCATTTAACGTATGTTTCTTTCCCGAATTTCCCTTCGGAACTCTTCGGAGCAGCTGCTTTTTTCGTGCTTGACTTAATTGCCATATTTCAACAAATTTTTACAAATATATAAAGGATTCCGAATATCTTAATGTCAATTATACACTAAGCTTCCTCGATTGATTTTTTTCTTGCCCGAATAATCAAAATTATACCCGCTAAAATAAGGGGAACGCTTAACCATTGTCCGGTGTTTAACCCTGTGCTTACATCTACGAGTGAGTCGTTATCGGTTTGACTTTCCTTTAAGAATTCTATCAGGAAACGGAATCCAAAAATTAGGATAAGAAAGGTTCCAAAAACCAAGCCTTGTTTTTTCCATCCTTGTTTTTTCCAAAAAAGGAACATGAGTATTCCGAACGAAAGAAAATATGCAAGTGATTCATAGAGGTTTGCGGGATGACGCACTGGGATTTCAGCCCAATCACAGAGGTATTGACCATCAATCACATTCATGCAGTCGTGGTGTAAGAATTTAAAACCCCATGGAACATCGGTTACGTACCCGACCATTTCGTGGTTGACTAAATTTCCAAGTCTAATGAACGCACCCGCGATGGCGATAGGGGCTGCTATGCGATCAAGCATCCAGAGATAAGGTCGGTGAATTACTTTATTCGAAAAATACCACAAGGCCAAGAGTATGACGACAGCTGCGCCGTGACTGGCTAACCCACCTTCCCAGATTGCAAGAAAAGAAGGTATAGCAAATTCAATACCAAATCTTTCTAATGACACATATGACCAACGAAGTGGTCTAAAATAACTATCAAAATCATAGAACATTACATGTCCTAATCTTGCCCCAATCACCGTGGCAGGAACCATGTACATGACTAATTTGTCCAAAAGTTCATTGGAGATGTTTTCTTGTTTGAACATTTTACGAATCACGAAATATCCAAGGATCATTCCCGAAACGAAGAGTAAGCCATACCAGTTGGGTGTACGGTATCCTGGGATGATTTCATGGTCGAACGACCAATTAATGAAAAGATGCAAGTTCATGAATGTGAATTTGTATCAAAGATAGCTCAATTACCTGTTTATTTTAAGCTTATTCGGCTCGAATCTCCCTTTTTTAAAAATGAGGTTACTTTGCGTTAATTTCTTGCGTAGTTCTTTTTGTTCCTCTTCCGGTAAATGGGTGATGGTTTTGCATTCATCGGAACAACAATTCTCCATGATAGCCTTACATTCATCACATTGTATAAATAATAAATGGCAGCCTTCAAATGCGCAATTGGTGTGGGTGTCGCAGGGTGCGCCGCATTGATGGCATTGACTAATGATGTCGTCCGTAATTCGTTCACCTCGTCGTTCGTCAAATACAAAGTTCTTTCCTAAAAATTTATTTTCTAGCCCTTGACTTTTGCATTCATTGGCGTATTTAATAATTCCACCGTCTAATTGATACACATTGCTGAACCCACGGTGCTTAAACCATGCAGAGGCTTTTTCGCAGCGAATACCACCGGTACAGTACATGATCACTTTTTTGTCTTCATTTCCTTTGAGGATTTCTTCTTCAATCACCGGTAATGAGTCGCGGAATGTATCAACATCCGGCAGAATAGCATCTCTGAAGTGACCTACTTCGTGTTCATAATGATTTCGAAAATCAACCAATAAACACTCGGATTCTGTGGTCAATTTGTTGAATTCTTCTGCGGTAAGGTGCTGGCCTTTGTTGGTTACATCAAAGGTCTCATCATTCAACCCATCGGCAAGGATTTTATCTCGCACTTTAATTTTTAGCTTGAGAAAAGGAAATTCCGTTTCACCTTCATCAACGGCAACATTTAGCCGAACACCGTTTAAAAAGTCTATGCCATATAAGTTCTCTTTGAACCGATCAAAATTAACTTTTGGAACGGCTATTTGGGAATTGATTCCCTCATGGGCTACATAGGTTCGACCAATCACATCAAGCGAATCCCACATGGTATAGAGTTCATTTCTAAAGGAATGAGGATCTTGGATTTTAGCGTAGGAATAGAACGATACCGTAACATAGGTATGCCCTTTGGCGCGAAGTTGTTTTTCCAGTTCCTCCTTGTTGTATTTATTCCACAGTTGCATGCTATGTTAAATTAAAGGATACACAAAGGTAGTAAAGTTCAATAATATTTAAAAAAAAGAGGGGATTGAGCCCCTCTTAAATAACTAAATGCCTACGTTTAAATCTTACCTTTCAAACTCATCCATCCACCACCGTTGTGAACTTCTTTAAAGCCATTGGAAAGAAGTATGGACTTGGCTGACCCGCTGCGCATGCCTGAAGCACAACATGTAATAATCACCTTGTCTTTTGGGATTTTACTTAAGCTCTGTTGAATACTCTGAAGCGGGATGTTTTTAGATCCCTTAATGTGACCCCCCGCATATTCACCTGGCGTGCGCACGTCAAGAATTACAGCACCGTCCTTAACCAGTTGTGCAAAATCTGCACTTTTACCAAAAATACTGCTAAATAATCCCATGGCTTAGTTATTAAGTTGGTGATTAACTTCCATCCATCCACCGCCGTTTTCACAATCCACGCCCAATGATTTGAAGTAATGTGTAGCTTGACCGCTTCTTCCACCGGATGCACAACAGAATATAATTGGTGTTTTCATTTGTTTAATTTCTTCTACGTGGTCCATTATTTCTTGCAATGGAATGTTTACTGAATGGGCCACATGACCACCACTAAATTCTGCTCGTGTTCTTACATCCACGATTGTTCCGTTAAATTCACTCATGACTTTTTTGTTATTAAATCTTTAATTAAACTACTTCCAAGTAAAAACAAAAACCCAAAATACACAGTAGAACGCCATGGGTTACCTGTTATCATACACCCCTTGGTACACCCGTAAAATCTATAGTATAGATATCCAACAAGCATTCCTGTTAGTGTCGTTCCTATATAATACAGTTTTGTTTTCATTGTGTTGCAAAGGTAAGTCGAAGGGATAATTTCTTGTGTATCCAAAGTTACATTTTCATTTTATTCTCAATAAAGCCTACCTTTGACCCGATGAAACATATTGAAATTAAACACATTGAAACAGCGCTTGACTGGGTTGACGACGCTACAGACGAA
>Ga0315899_10000454_pt1 | contig 49464 bp, 51 predicted proteins | sample LakEriMetagenome_2_FD_203518 | JGI IMG/M metagenome (GOLD analysis project Ga0315899, IMG submission 203518) | Freshwater fungal communities from buoy surface, Lake Erie, Ohio, United States - Buoy 4 MA112 | ecosystem: Environmental > Aquatic > Freshwater > Lake | place: USA: Lake Erie, Ohio...
GACGCGGGCCCGGGAGGGAACGATCTGCTCACGGCTCAGAACCGTCGCCGTTGCATCAACCATGGCTCTGCTCCTGGGGGGTGAAGGCAATGCGCCAGAGGCGCACCGCAAGGGCTGACAGCACGGCTACCAGCAGGGCGGCCGTGATCTGGTGGGCGACGGTGATGGCGGGAACCGTCAGGCTGAGGCGCAGGGTGAAGACGCCGAGGGCGATCTGCGCCAGCACCAGCAGGCCCGCGAACAGGGCCAGGGGGCGCTGCCGCGGCCAGCGCCAGGCCAGCCAGCCGGCCAGTGCCACCACCAGCAGGGCTGCTGGCCGAGCCGCGAGGCGATGGGCCAGCAACCAGCCGCAGGCCTCGCCGGCTGCGAAGCAGCGACCCGCGGCCCACTGGCTGGCCATCAGGCCGCCCAGCAGGCACTGCGCGATCACGAACAGCAGCGCCAGCGGTGTCAGCAGCGCCGCCGGACGAGCCTGGGAATCGAGGGGGATCGGCGCAGTGGCGGAGCCATTGAGGGCCTGATGACAACCGCTCAGCAGCGCCACCAGCAGCAGTGCGGTGATCAGATGGGCCGTGACCACGGCCGCCGGCAGCAGCTGCAGCACGGTCAGGGCGCCGAGGCCACCCTGCACGGCCACCAGCAGCAGACAGGCCAGCGCCAGGGGGGGCTGCCAGCGGGGAAGCCAGCGGCGCCAGTGGATGCTGGCGCCGGCCAGCACCAGCAGTCCGATGCCGACGACGAAGGCATCGAGGCGATGAAACCACTCCAGGAACACCTGGAGGTTCATCTGCCGACCCGGTAGCAGGGTGCCGTAGCAGAGGGGCCAGTCAGGGCAGGCGAGACCCGCCTGCATCACCCGGGTGGCGCCGCCGATCCCCACCAGGGCGATCACGGCGACGAGCAGGTGGCCAGCGAAGGAGGCCAGACGCCGCTCGATGGTGACGGGACCGGCATGGGCCATGTCACCGGGCGCCGCGGTGGCGCGACTCAACTGTTGCGGTGATGCAGACATCGTCTCCCTGAGGCGGAGGGCCTGGGCTCGATTGAACCGACGCTAACGAGATCAAACGATTGCGCTTGAACGTCAACCGCTGCCGCCACCGCGTCGACATCAACAGTGACGATCTGCCGCATCACGTGGGCAAATGCTCACGCCAAAGGCGGTCAGATGCACGGATTGCCACAAGCGGCGACACAGTTGCCACCACCCTTGGCCGCCCTCCATAGGCTGAGCGTCATCGAGCGCGATGGTGATGCCGATTCCACCGGCCATCCTCACCCTGCTGCTGGGCATGGGCCTTGTGCTGAGCGGACTTTGGGTGGGTCAGAACGTCTCATTGCTGCCGGTTGATGCCAGCAGCAATGCCCCCGTCTACGACGAGCTGTTTAAGGTTCTCTTCAGCATTGGCACCATCCTGTTCGTCGGCATCATTGGCCTGATCGTCTACAGCCTGGTGCGCTTCCGGCGACGCTCCACCGACATCGGGGATGGCGCGGCGATCGAGGGCAATCTGCCACTCGAGATTCTCTGGACAGCCGTCCCGGCGATCGTCGTGCTGTTCGTCGGCATCTATAGCTACGACATCTACGAACGCATGGGCGGCATGACGCCGCTCAACGACCACAGCCTGCACGGCAGTCACGCCGCAGCCGCTGACAGCCGCACCTGGGCCGGCATCAGCCCGGCCATGGCCGAAAGCGACGACGGCATGGCAGCACTGCCTGTCGACGTCACGGCCATGCAGTTCGCCTTCATCTTCCACTACCCCGAGGCCGGCATCACCAGCGGTGAGCTGCACGTGCCCCTGGGCCAGCCGGTGGCGCTGACGATGAAGGCCAATGATGTGATCCACGCCTTCTGGGTGCCCCAGTTCCGGCTCAAGCAGGACGTGATTCCCGGCCAGCCCACCCTGCTCAGCTTCACACCGACCCGCACGGGACGCTTCCCGATCGTCTGCGCCGAGCTGTGCGGGCCCTACCACGGCGGCATGCGCTCGACCGTGATCGTCGAGGAACCGGAGACGTTCGCCGACTGGGTGGCGAAGAACAGCCCGGCCGCACCTGCTTCTGCTCCCACGGCGGTGACCTCATGACCATCAGCCTCGCTCCCGAGACGGCCCCGGCCCCCGGGCCCTCGCTGCAGCCCCAGGGCTGGCTGCGCTACCTGAGCTTCAGCACCGACCACAAGGTGATCGGCCTGCAGTATCTGGTCTGCGGCTTTCTCTTCTATCTGATCGGCGGCGCCCTCGCAGGCGCGATCCGTACCGAACTGCTGACGCCGATCTCCGACTTCCTGCCCCGCCAGACCTACAACGAGGTGCTCACCCTGCACGGCACGGTGATGATCTTCCTCTGGATCGTGCCGGTGGTGAACGGCGGCTTCGGCAACTACCTGATTCCCTTCTATGTGGGTGCAAGGGACATGGCCTTCCCTCGCCTCAATGCCGTGGCCTTCTGGCTGATCCCCCCGGCCGGCCTCCTGCTGATCAGCAGCTACTTCATCGCCAGCGCACCGGAATCCGGCTGGACGGCCTACCCACCCCTGAGCCTGACCACTCCTGCCACGGGGCAGATCATCTGGATCCTGAGCGTGCTGCTGCTGGGGGGCAGCTCGATCTTCGGCGGCATCAATTTCATCGCCACGATCCTGAAGCTACGGCGACCAGGCCTGAAACTGATGCAGCTGCCGATGTACTGCTGGGCCATGCTGGGCACCAGCATTCTCGTTGTGCTGTCCACACCGGTCCTGGCGGGAACACTGGTGCTGCTCAGCTTCGACATCATCGCCCACACCGGTTTCTTCAACCCGGCCCTGGGCGGCAATGCCGTGGTGTATCAGCACCTGTTCTGGTTCTATTCCCACCCAGCCGTGTACATCATGGTGCTGCCGGCCTTCGGCCTGGTGAGCGAGATCCTGCCGGTACATGCCCGCAAGCCGCTGTTCGGCTACACCACGATGGTGTACTCGATTATGGGCATCGTCTTCCTGGGCCTGATCGTCTGGGCGCACCACATGTTCACGAGCGGCACACCACCCTGGATGCGGCTGTTCTTCACGATCGCCACCTCCTTCATCGCCGTCCCGACAGGCATCAAGTTCTTCAACTGGCTGGCGACGCTCTGGGGCGGACGCATCGCCCTCAACAGCGCCATGCTGTTCTCCTGTGCCTTCATCATCAACTTCGTATTTGGTGGCATCACCGGCGTCGCCCTGGCTCAGGTGCCGTTCGACATCCACGTGCACGACACCTACTTCGTGGTCGCCCACTTCCACTACATCGTCTACGGCGGCACGGTGTTCGTGATCTTCGCCTCGATCTATCACTGGTACCCGAAGGTCACCGGCCGGATGCTGAACGAGCCCCTGGGCCGCCTGCACTGGCTGCTCACCTTCGTGGGCTTCAACCTCTGCTTCGCACCGCAGCACTGGCTCGGCCTCAACGGCATGCCGCGCCGCGTCGCCGAATACGACCCCCAGTTCCAGCTGATCAACCAGTTCAGCAGCGTCGGCGCCCTGCTGATGGCGATCAGCACGTTGCCGTTCCTGATCAACGTGGTGATGAGCGCCTTCAACGGCGCGCCCGCCGGAGATAACCCCTGGCGGGCCCTGACCCCGGAATGGCTGACCAGCTCACCACCTCCTGTGGAGAACTGGAAGGGCGAACCGCCGCTGGTGCAGGAGCCCTACGGCTACGGGGTCAGACCGGGTGAAATCAGCCTGAGCGGAACCTCCGGCAGTGACCTCTGGCGCCTCGGCGCCGGCTCCGACTCCGACTCCCGTTCCTGAGCAGCGCCATGACCAGCCTCAGCCCGAGCGACAACCTCAGCAGCAGCGGCATCAAACCCGCCCTCGACCACGCCGCCGACCAGCATGGCGATCACCGCCTGTTCGGCCTGGCCACCTTCCTGGTGGCCGACGGCATGACCTTCGCCGGTTTCTTCGCGGCCTACCTCACCTTCCGGGCCGTGAACCCGCTGCCGGCGGGTGCGATCTACGAGCTTGAGCTGCTGCTGCCCACGATCAACACGGCCCTACTGCTGGCCAGCAGCTTCACCTTTCACCGCGCCGGTTCAGCCCTGAAGCGCAGTGATCGCCGGGGCTGCCGCACCTGGCTGCTGATCACGGCGGCGCTGGGTTTCACCTTTCTGGCGGGCCAGATGAAGGAGTACTTCACGCTGCCCTTCGGCCTGACAGACAACCTGTTCGCCAGCACCTTCTACGCCATCACCGGCTTCCACGGCCTGCACGTGACCCTGGGGGGACTGATGATCCTGATCGTGTGGTGGCAGAGCCGCAGCGGCGGTCGCGTCAGTGCCGATAACCCCTTTCCACTCGAGGCGACCGAGCTCTACTGGCACTTCGTGGACGGGATCTGGGTGGTGCTTTACGCGATCCTGTATCTGATCTGAATGCACTCGCATTCAGATCCAGAATGAGCAACATAGCGCCCACATTTTGATTGATTGACAGTCGCTGATCCAGGGCTAACTTTCAAATCAGCCAGCGCTGCCGCCGCGATGTCCGATGAGTGCCTGCCGCGCAGCCCGGTCATCAGCGCACTGCTGGCCGCCTATCAGAACGAGCCAACGGCGGGGACTCCGGAGATCCTCTGGGACTGCTCCCAGGATGAGTCGGTCGATCCCACACTGCTGAGCACCTGCCCGCCGCAGCGCGATCGATACGAGGCGACGCGACGCGACAACTGTTCAACCGCCGCTTCCAGCTGTTCCCCGTTGCCATTGTGCTCTGCACCAGCGCCGAGCAGGTCAGCGTGGCGGTGAGGTTCGCGAGCACTGAAGGCCTGCCCCTGCGGGTGCGTTCGGGCGGCCACGATCACGAAGGCGAATCGTCCGCCACCGATGGCCTGCTCCTGGATCTCTCAGGACTGCGCCAGGTGCGGATCGAGCCTGGCGGAGAATCGGGAGCGCACCACGCCAGGATCGGCCCCGGCATTCCTTTCCGGGATCTCACGACCCTGTTGGCCAAGGCGGATGTGTGGTGCCCCACGGCACCTGCGACAGCGTCTGCATCGGCGGCTTCAGCATGGGGGGCGGCTGGGGCCCCTGGACCCGCAGGCAGGGCATGTGCTGCGAGCACATCGTCGAAGCGACGATGGTGCTGGGAGACGGCAGCATCACAACGGCCCGGATGGATGGCAACCCAGCCGAACGGGAGCTGCTGTGGGCGATCAAGGGTGGCGGCGGCTTCAGCTACGGCATCGTGACCGAGCTGGTGATCCAGACCTTCGAGCTGCCCTGGGAAATGTATCGGTTCAGCATCACCTGGAACCCCGACAACCGCTACTCACCTGATCCAACCCAGGCCGACCGAGCCAACGCAGCCACAGACGCAACTGCAGATGCAGCAAACGGCACACCGACGCTACACATTCTCCGAGCCTGGGAGCAGGCGATCTGCAGAACCGATGGCGAGGGGGGCAGACAACTCGCCGGTACAAACCTGAAAATCTATGCCAAACCCCTTGAGAGCGACGCATCCTTCGATCCAGAAACGATCCGTCACGGCTGCGTGATGTACGGCTACTGGGAGGGTGACAAAAGCAGTCTGGAGCGATTCATCAAGGCCATGGCCTCAGCAACGGGAACCCCTGAAGGCAGCTACACGAGCAGGATCGGCGAACCGGCCGGCAGAAAACACCAGCAGCAGGAAGGCCACCAATACGGTGCCATGCTGATGAACGACTGGCATCAGATCTCCCGGCACGAGCTCGCAGCCCTGGGCCTGCGGAAACCCGCACCCCCTGAAGCACGGAATGACGACATCCCCGTGGCGCAAGGCACCCCCTACAAGCCTGACCTGGAAACACCCGAAGGCCATAAGATCACCTCTCGCCTTGTCAACGCCTGCGGACTGGGCAGCGCCGGGCACGCCCGCCTGCTGGCAAGCCTGACCTCACCGCTGCTGGATGACGAGAATCTCGACTGCGGCCTCTACACCTATGTGACCCTGGGCGCCATCACAGGCCCCTACTATCAGGACGTGATCAGTGACGAGCAGAAGGAGCAGAGCGCCTTTCCCTACAAGGAACATCTCTACGCCATTCAGTACCAGACCTGGTGGGTTCTGCCCTCAGACGGACAAATACATCACGAAGACTCCCTGGATTCAACAGCGCGCCTCCTCAATCGAGCTCTTGACTGGATGCAGGAGTGCCGCGATTATGCCATTCCCAATACATCAGGCGCCTTCATCAGCTTCAAGGACAGCAGCATCCCCACCAGCCGCTACTTCGACAAGAACTACACCAGGCTGATCAGGATCAAACAGACCCGCTCCCAGGATCCGAACAACCTGTTCAGAAGCCGCAAGACGATCATCTGACCGTGCCCGGGCTCAGGCCTGATCCACCTGGCCCTGATGCAGCAGCAGCGGGGCCGCAACCAGCCGGCCATGGGCCTTGCACAGCCCCATGCAAAAGCGGCAGAATCGTTCAGTCTCCGCGCCCTACTTCCGGTGTTCGTCGAAGAGAAGGTGATCGCTCAAGTACCGATGCTGGAAGGCAAGGCGCTGCTCGACAAGGCTCGCTCCCTGAGCAACCGCCCCGAGGATCAGATCGCCCGGGCCTGCGGCTATGTGGGCCCGAGCGGCCGACTGCTCAAGAAGAGCTTCTACAGGGCCCTGGTGGAGGCCAGGGGCTACAAGCTGCCCAGCCAGAGTGGCGGTGCTGGTGGCGGCGGCAGCAAGGGTCGTCAGGCCGAATTCCGCACCCGGGTGCATGGCAACGGCAATCTGCTGATCGGCCAGGCCTACACCCGCCGCATGGGCCTGGAACCCGGCCAGGAGTTCCGGATCGAGATCCACCAGGAAACCGGCGCGATCTGGCTGCTGCCCCTGGAGGGCGAGAGCTCCGGTGCGCTGCGGATGGACCCGCAGAGCGAGGGCGAGGACTGACCCCGCTCAGGGCCGATCCGGCCCATGGAAGGCGGCGCTGAACACCAGCAGATCGATGCCGCTGAACAGGAAGCTGACCCCCACCAGGATGCCGAGCACGGTCAGCTGGCCCAGGCCCGGCATCGCCAGGATCAGCAGGCCGAGGATGAAGGTGACGACGCCGTTGGCCAGACCCCAGCCCCAACCGCTCACCTGACGGTGGGAGAGGGAGACGACGGCCGTGACCAGCCCCTCCAGCAGGAACACGATCCCGATCGCAAAGGCGAGAGCGGCGATCTGCATCAGGCAGCGGCCGGAGCCGCACTGCTGCAGGATCCAGGCGCCGGTGACCACGAACAGGGTGGACACCACCAGCCGCAGGAAGCAGTGCCAGCGGTTCAGGCGCCGGGCGCGGTTGAGGTTGTTGACCCAGCCGACGATGCCCCCCACCAGGAACGCCACCGCCACCACCACGGTGATCCAGGCGGAGGCGATCAGCGGGAACAGCAGCGCCAGCAAGCCCAGCACCAGCAGCAGCACGCCCTCGGCCAGGGTGAAGGCGCGCAGGGCGCCGATCTCGGAACCGAGGCCTGAGCCCAGGCCGGAATCAAGGGGATCGGAGGCCATTCAGGTGGTACGGCTCAGCACACATCCGGAAGCTAGGCACGCGCTCGGGCGGCGTCAGCCCCAGTCGTCAGCCCCAGGTTTCAGCCCCAACCGTGCTCGGCCAGCCAGGCGGCGCTGATCGCCGGTTCGGAGGGTCTGGCTGCAACCGCCGCAGCCCCGCCAACCGCAGCCTGCAGCAGCCGCTCGGTGTACTTCGCCAGCAGATCCGCCTCCAGGTTCACCGCATCGCCGGGGCGCAGGTGCTGCAGGGCGGTGCTGATCCAGGTGTGGGGGATCACTGCGATCCAGAACTCGGCGCCATCGGCGCTGCAACCGGCCACGGTGAGACTGATACCGTCCACCGCCACGCTGGCCTTCTCGCACACGTAGCGGCCATAGGCCGGATCGCGCCAGCGCAGCACCAGCCGCCAGGAGGCGCTCTGGCGGTCCACCGCCACCACCGTGCCGAGACCATCGACATGGCCGCTCACCAGGTGGCCGCCGAGGCGATCGGCCAGGCGCAGGGCCGGCTCCAGATTCACCCAGGCGCGCCGTTCCGCCTTGGCCGCCAGGGTGGTGCGCCCCAGGGTCTCCTCACTCACATCGGCGCGGAAGCCGGCGCCATCGCGCTGCACCACCGTCAGGCAGACACCGTCCACCGCCACGCTGTCGCCGAGGGCCAGGGCGGCCGGGTCGAGGCCGCTGCCGGGCGGCACCCGCAGCTCCACGCCACCGCTACAGCGCTGCAGCTGTCCGATGGCCTGCACCAGCCCGGTGAACATGCGGTGCCTTCCCCAACCCTGGTCATAATCGGGCAAAGGGACCAGCGGGTGAGCCATGGTCGAGATGCGCGTTGCCGGCATTGCCCTCGATGCGGCCAGCCGCAGTCCGATCGTGCTGCTGCGCGACCCCTCCGGGCGGCGGCAGGTGCCGATCTGGATCGACCAGGCCCAGGCCCAGAACATCCTGGCGGGCCTCAACGATGAACCGCCGCCGCGGCCCCTCAGCCACGACCTGATGGCACGGCTGCTGACGGCCGGTGGGCTGACCCTGGAGCGGGTGATCATCCACGCGATCGAGGACAACACCTTCCGGGCCGTGCTCAAGCTCGGCGGCGCCGCCGAGGGCAGCGGTGAACTGGATGCCCGCCCCAGCGACGCCATCGCCCTGGCCCTGCGCACCGGCAGCGCCATCTGGATGCTGGAGGAGGTGGTGGCCGACGCCTCGATCCCGGTCGATGCCGAGGCCGATGCCGAGGACGCCGCCGATTTCCGCCGCTTCCTCGATGCGGTCAGCCCGGCTGAACTGGTGCGCCAGATCCGCCGGGCCCAGCCGGAGGCTGAGGCGGCAGGCGAGGCCGCAGCGGACGACAGCGCGGCCAATGGCGAAGCCGATGGCGAGGCAGAGGCCGATGGCGGCGATGCTGGCCATGGTGAGGACACCGCCACCGACGATGGGCCCGACCCTGACCCGGAGACCACCGCTGGCTGAGATCCACCTGCGGCCGTTCGGCCGGGGACGGCCGGTGAGTGCCTTCTGCCTGGGCACGATGCGGGCCACCGGCAGCCCCCGGCAGATGGCGGACGTGCTGGACGCCGCGCTGGCGGCAGGCATCAACCACATCGAAACGGCTCCGGCCTACGGCCCGGCCGAGGCCCACCTGGGCCAGGCGCTGCGGGCCCTGGCCGCACGGGATGCCGCAGCCCATGCCTCGCTTGTGCTCACCAGCAAGCTGCTGCCGGGGCTGACGCTGGCCGATGGGCAGGAGCAACTGCGGGCCATCCTCGGCCGGCTGGGCGTACCCCGCCTCGACAACCTGGCCGTGCACGGCCTGAACCGACCCGAGCACCTGGCCTGGGCCAGCGACGGCGACGGTGCCGAACTGCTGGCCTGGGCCCTGGGCGAGGGGCTGGTGGGGCAGGTGGGCTTCTCCAGCCACGGCGACAGCGCGCTGATCGAGCGGGCCCTGGCCACGGATCGCTTCAGCTTCTGCAGCCTGCACCTGCACCTGTTCGACCAGACCCGGTTGCCGCTGGCCCGCGCTGCCCTGGCGGCGGGCATCGGCGTTCTGGCGATCTCGCCGGCGGACAAGGGTGGCCGGCTGTACGCGCCACCGCCTGAGCTGGAGGTCGATTGTGCCCCGTTCCATCCCCTGGAGCTGGCCTATCGGTTTCTGCTCGATCAGGGGATCTCCACCCTGAGCCTGGGGGCGGCCGAGCCCGGCGATCTGGCCTGGGCCGCCGTCATCGCCGGAGCCGGCGCTGCCGCTGGGATGGGCAGCCCGGGCAGCCCGGGGAGCCCGGATGGCCCCTGGCTGAGCGAACGCCAGCGCCAGGCTCTCGCCCAGCTCGCGGCCGCAGGACGCGAGCGGTTGGGTGCCGAACGCTGCGGCCAGTGCCGCGCCTGCCTGCCCTGCCCCAGCGGCGTGCCGATCCCGGAGCTGCTACGGCTTCGCAACCTGGCCGTGGGCCACGGCATGCAGGCCTTCGCCCAGGAGCGCTACAACCTGATCGGCCGTGCAGGGCACTGGTGGGAGACGGTCAACGCCTCCGCCTGCGCCCGCTGCGAGGCCTGCCTGCCGCGCTGCCCGCAGCAGCTGCCGATCCCGGATCTGCTGGCGGACACCCACCGCCGCCTGGCGGCGGCACCACGGCGGCGCCTGTGGGGCTGACCGCAGGCGAGCCTCAACGGGGACCGGACTGAGCCCCATCCCAGAGCTGCTGCCCGAGTTGCCGCTCGGCTGGGGTCAGGGGCGCCAGGCTGGTGCAGCGTCGCAGCACCGCTTCGGGCGGCAGGAACAGGGCCCGCAGCCGCTCCGGCCAGCGGGCCAGGGCCGGCCGCAATCGCTCCGGCGGCAGGGGAGGCACCCAGCCACCCGCCAACAGGCGATCGAGCATCGGCGGCTGCGCTCCCGCCGCCAGCCAGCCGAGGGGCAGGGGCAGATCGGCATCCGGACCGGAACCAGGGAGGTGCAGCAGCAGCTGCCACCACAGCGGTGAACCGCTGTCCGGCAGCAGGGCCTGCAGGCGGGGATCACTCAGCAGCAGAGGAATCACCCGCTGACTGGGAAGCACCGCAGCATCGGCATCACCGGCCAGCAGCAGATTGAGACCATCGCGCTCATCGAAGGCTGCGGCCTGCGCCACCAGCTGCCGCAGCTGGACCGGTAGACGCCGATCAGCCAGGGCCTCGGCATCGGCGCCAGTCAGCCCCAGCTGGCGGCAGGCCAGGTCGATCACCACCCGAGGGCTCGAGGGCAGCACCAGACGGCCGCGCAGGCTGGGATCGAGCAGCAGCGACCAGCCTTCGAAGCGGCGACGCCAGAGGTCGGGCCGGTCCCGCAGCAGCAGCAACCAGCTGCCGAAGGCCCAGGGATAGGCCAGCGGCAGATCCCCATCAGCGGTGAACAGACGGCTGGGGGCGTGAGCGAACGGTGCCAGCTGCGCCAGCAGATCGGGGGCGGCAAAGGGCTCCAGCCGGCTGCGCTGCAGCTGGGAGGCCCAGCCATCACCGAGGGCCAGGAGCAGGGGCCGCTCCGCCGCGGCGCGGTTCTGATCACTGCGATCCTCGCCGCTGCGGTTCAGCTCGGTGAGAACCGCAGCGGGGGAGTCAAGCGGTTGTGCCCCCCACTGGCCTGGCAGCCCCTTCAGCCAGGCCGGGGGCAGCCCACCACGGGGGTAGAGCAACCGCCCCTGCGGAGCGGAAGCCCGGCAGCCCACCAGGGCGGTGCTGCCACCGACAGCGGCCCCCAGGGCTGCCAGCTTGATGGCGCGGCGGCGGCTGAAACGGGGGGGTTGGCGCATGGGCGCGACCCTAGACCGCTGGCTCAGAAGCATTGAACTCTGAAGCGTCGAAGGCCTGGGCCTGCGACCGCAGCAGCATGCAGGCCTGATCACAGGCGATGGCCAGGGCGGAGGACGAACGACCACTGAGCTCCCACAGCAGAGCCAGACCACCGGCCCCGACGCCCTCCTTGACGTAGCCGCGCTCGTAGTCGCGCAGTTCTGGGCTGAGGCAATCCACAAAACGCAGCCCAGCGGCGAAGGCCAGCGGCGCCTGGCCCCAGCGCTGAGCGATCGCAGCCAGAAGGCTCGACAGATCACTGCCACGCTCGCCGGCGACCCAGGCGGTGGTGGCCACGGCGGCCTGGGCCAGCAACCGCGGCCGCAGGGGCGGCGGCGTGAGCTCCAGCGCCAGGGCCAGCACCGCCGCCATCTGACTGCCTCCGGCCAGCAGCAACGGCAGCCCGGCAGCCCCTGCGGCCTGCACCAGCCCTGCCGCCACCACCTGCATCGGATCGCCCACGGCCGCCAGCACCGCCGCCGCCGGGGCCGGCGGATGCAGCCCCGCCGCCGCCAGACCACTCCGCACCAGCCTGGCCTTGAGCTGATGGGCGGGTCGGCGCAGGCTGCCGCTCACCAGCCCTGCCGCCGGCACCCCGAGCCCCTCCAGCACCGCCTGGGCCGTGCTGGTGCCGCCTGGTACGCACTCGGCCAGCAGGACCGGTGCACCACGAACTGCCAGGCGCTCCCCCCAACGGCGTCCTAGGGCCAGCAGCCGGGCCACCCGGTCCGGCGCCAGGGCCGCGCCGCTGCTCAGGCAGCGGGCCGGCCCCTGGCCAAGGTGCAGATGGGGCACCGTCGGCGCCAGTGGCGCTCCGAGGTCCACCACCAGGGGAGCTAGGGCCAGCTCCTCGACGACCACCCGGGAGATCAGGGCCGGGCTGACGCCGGCCGGCAGCGGCGGCAGGGCATGGGGCCGTGGCTGGGCCGGCCCCAGCAGCAGCAGCTCGGCATCGGCGGCGGCGGTGCGCCGGCGCGAGGCGGGCGTGGCACCGGCAGCTGAGATGCCAGATACCGCAGCTGTTTCAGTCCCTGCCAGCAGCAGCAGCACCCGGCAACCACAGCCGCCGGGCGCCACTGCGGCCGCGAGGCGGGCACACCAGTGTTCCGCCAGCAGCGGATCACCACTGAGGCGGTGGACCCCGGCGCAGGCCATCAGAGGGGATCGAAGGCGAGGAGCGGGCGCAGCAGGGCAGGGGGATCGGCGATCGGACTGCGCAGCCTGGCAAAGATCCAGTAAGCCACCGCATGCACGGCCAGCACATAGATCAGGTTCTGCAGCAGCACCAGCGCCAGGGCCATCAGCTGGACCTGCAGCAGATCCGGGCCACCCCCCAGCTGGAGCGTCTCACTCAGGCGCTCCAGCAGACCGGCGGCGGTCGAGGTGATCAGCACCCAGAGGTTCTCGCCGAGCAGCAGCGAGAGCACCGCCACCCGCACGAGGAAGCCGGCTGTGCCGATGCACAGACCCACGCTCCAGCTCAACCACCAGCTGCGGCGGCGGCGCCAGCACCAGCCCAGCCACAGGGCGAGGGCGCCGTAGGGGAAGAGCATCAGCGGCCCACGGATCGGCCCCATCAGCGCCACCAGCAACAGGGTGGCCACGGTCACCCCCTCGAGGGCGCAGCGACCGTTGTGCCGCAACTGCAACAGCGCCAGGGGCAGGGGCAGGGCCAGGCGGAACAGGGCACCGCCGATCGGCAGGTAGTAGAGACCGACCCACAGCAGCGCGGTGGCGGCAGCGAGATAGGCGCTGTCGGTGATCTGGCGGGCCTGACGGCGGCTGAGGCTCATGGCTGGAGGACTCAGGGCGGCGGCGGTGCCGGGGTGCTCCGCGGAGCGGCGGCACCGGCCGTGGCACCGATGCGCTCGATCGTCTCCACCTCGAAGGGAACGCCGGCGGCGCGCAGCACCTCGGTCACCCGCTCAGCCGGGGCGGCCGGATCCGCCGCAGGCAGCCGGATCGTGACGCGATAGGGAGCCGGTGCGGCGGCGGGCACGGGCGCACGGGTAGCGGGGCGGGCGGCTGTGGGCGGAGCTGGGCTGGCGGTCGCGGCGACGCGCGGCGGGCGGGTGTCGGTTCTGCTGGGAGAGCCGCTCGTGGGTGGGGTGGGCGCCGACGCGGTTGGGGCGCCGCTGGCGGGCCGGTTGGGAGCGGCGGCGGGCGGTGGGGCCGAGAAGCTGCCGGCGAGCTGATCGCCGAAGGGGGTACCGCTGCATCCGGCCAGGCCGCCCCCGCTGATGCTGAGCAGAACCAGAAGCTGCAGCGGCGCACGGCGCCGGAGCCGGAAACGCCGCATCAGCTGTCGGCAGCCTTGACGATGCGGACGGCGCTGGCGCGCAACCGACCGGTCTTGGTAGTGGCGGGGGACTTGCGTCCTGCTGCGGACTTGGCGGCGGACTTGCCAGTGGTGGCTTTCGCGGCACCGGCCTTGCCGGAGCCGGAGGCCGCCTTGCGCCCCTTGCCCTTGCCGCTTGCAGCCTTGGCGGCCAACAGCTCAACGGCCTGCTCGAGGGTGATCGTGTCGGCGGTGGTGCCCTCCGGCAGCGAGGCGTTCACCTTGCCCTGCTTCACGTAGAGGCCGTAGGGGCCATCGAACAGCTGGATCGCCTCATCGGCCCCGTCCGGGGTACCGATGTCCTTGAGGGCGGTGCGGCCGCCTCGGCCCCGCTTGGGCTGGGCGAGCAGCTCCAGGGCGCGGCTGAGCCCCACCAGCAGCACATCGTCCTCGGCCTTGAGCGAGCGGTAGTCCTTCTCACCCTTGCCCTTGTGATGCACCACATAGGGACCGAAACGGCCCAGGCCGGCCTCGACCCGGCCGCCATCGGGATGATCGCCGAGCTGGCGCGGCAGCCGCAGCAGGCCCAGGGCATCCTCAAGGCTCAGATCCTCCGGCTTGACCCCCTTCGGCAGCGAGGCGCGCTTCGGCTTGGGGGTCTCATCGCTGACCTGGCCGCGCTGCAGATAGGGCCCGTACTGGCCGAACAACAGGTAGATCGCCTCGCCGGTCTCCGGGTCCTCGCCGAGGGCCTCGGGGCCATCGGCCTTCTGCTTGAGGATCAGCTCAGCCCGCTCGGCATCGAGATCGGCCGGGGTGATCTCGTTGGGCAGGGTGGCCTTGAGCAGCTCCTCGCTGCCGTCCTCGGCCACGCGCTTGGTTTCCAGGTAGGCACCGAAGCGACCGATGCGCACCACGCAGGGAAGGCCCTCCAGTTCAACCGTGCGCGAGGCACCCGGGTCGATGTCGCCCTCGCGCTGGGCCACCTGGTTCTCCAGCCCGGCGTCGCCCTTGTAAAAGCTCTCGAGGTAGGGCAGCCACTGCACCTTGCCGTGGGAGATCTCATCGAGGGTGTTCTCCATCCGGGCCGTGAAGCTGGTGTCCACCAGGTCCGGGAAGTGCTCCTCCAGCAGGGCCGTCACCGCGAAAGCCGTGAAGCTGGGGGTGAGGGCGTTGTTCTGGAGCGTGGCGTAACCGCGATCGACGATCGTGCCGATGATCGAGGCGTAGGTGGAGGGGCGGCCGATGCCCTCCTTCTCCAGCATCTTGACCAGAGCCGCCTCGGAATAGCGAGCGGGGGGCTGGGTCTGGTGGCCGAGCACTTCCACGCCCTTACAGGCCGGACTGTCGCCCGCCTTGAGGCTGGGCAGCAGTACCTCCTGGCCCTCGAGGGCTGCATCGGGATCGTCGGAGCCCTCCACATAGGCGCGGAAGAACCCGGCGAAATCGATGCGCTTGCCGCTGGAGCGGAAGGAGGCGGTGCCGAGGGCGCCACCATCCACCTCCAGATCAACGCTGAGCATCGTCAGCCTGGCGTCGGCCATCTGCGAGGCCACGGTGCGCTTCCAGATCAGCTCATAGAGGGCCAGGTCGCGACCATCAAGACCGGTGGCGGCGGGATCGCGGAAGCTCTCACCGGCGGGGCGGATGGCCTCATGGGCCTCCTGGGCGTTGCGGGCCTTGGTGGAGAACTGGCGGGGCGAAGGGCTCAGGTAGTCCTTGCCGTACTTGGCCTGCACGCAGCTGCGGGCGGCGTTGATCGCCTGGTCGCTCAGGTGCACCGAGTCGGTGCGCATGTAAGTGATGAAACCGCGCTCGTAGAGGCCCTGGGCGGTGCGCATCGTCTCGCGGGCCGAGAGGCGCAGCTTGCGGTTGGCCTCCTGCTGCAGGGTGCTGGTGGTGAAGGGGGCCACCGGCTTGCGGATGGTGGGCTTCTCCTCCACGGCCGCCACCCGCCAGGGGGCGGCGAGCACGCTCTCGCGCAGCTGGCGCGCCTCGGCTTCGGCCAGCAGGCGCACCTTGCTGCCGGTCTTGAGGGCGCCGGTGCTCTCATCGAAATCGGAACCGCCGGCGATGCGCTCGCCCCTGAGGTGGGTGAGCTTGGCGTCAAAGCCGCTGCTTCCCTGGGCCAGCTGGGCCTTGAGATCCCAGTAGCTACCGCTCCTGAAGGCGCGCCTGGCCCGCTCCCGCTGCACGATCAGCCGCACCGCGACCGATTGGACACGGCCGGCACTCAGGCCCCAGGCCACCTTCTTCCAGAGCAGGGGCGAGAGGGTGTAGCCCACGAGGCGATCGAGGATCCTGCGCGTCTCCTGGGCGTGCACCAGCTCCATGTCGAGCTCGCGGGTCTGCTCCAGGGCCCGGCCGATCGCCTCCTTGGTGATCTCGTGGAACACCATTCGCTTGACGGGCACCTTCGGGCTGAGCAGCTGCAGCAGGTGCCAGCTGATCGACTCGCCCTCCCGGTCCTCGTCCGTGGCCAGCAGCAGCTGATCGGCACCCTTGAGGGCGTCCTTGAGCTCCTTGACGACCTTCTTCTTGTCCTTCGGCACCACGTAGAGAGGCTCGAAGTCGTTGGCGGTGTTCACGCCGAGGTTGGCCCACTTCTCGCCCTTGTGGGCCGCCGGGATCTCGCTGGCGTTGTTGGGGAGATCGCGCACGTGTCCCATCGAGGCCTCCACCCGGAAGTCCTTGGGAAGGAACCCGCGGATGGTGCGGGCCTTGGTGGGGCTCTCGACGATGACGAGGGTGTGCGCCACAGGCAGGCGGTGAACCGCTTCCCTCTTTATCGCACCGGCGGTCAAGTCCGTGGGCACCAGGACCGGCGACGCGCCAACCAAACGCCAGCGCCAGCGCGGCTACAGTCCGGTCCGACAGGCCTCCCCTCCCCGCTGTGATGTCTCTCCTGGCGGCCGCCGCCTCAGACCCCGCCGGCCCAGCGGCCACCGCCGTCAGCGCCATCACGGGGCTGCAGCTCAATGCCGCCGCAATCGCCCCCGAGGGGGCCGTGCTGCTGGCGATGCTGGCCTGCCTGCTGGTGGACCTGGCCGGTGAGAAGGCCGCCAGCCGCTGGGTGCCCTGGTTCTCCTACCTAGGCCTGGGCGGTGCCTTGGTGCTGCTGGCCCTGCAATGGGATGCGGCACCGCTGATGCCCTCCTTCCTGGGCTCCTTCCTCGCCGACAACCTGGCCATCGCCTTCAGGGCCGTGGTCGCTGCCTCAACGCTGCTGTCGCTGCTGATCAGCTGGCGCTACGTCGAGCAGGCCGGCACACCGGTAGGTGAATACGCGGCGATCCTGCTGGCCGCCACCCTGGGCGGAATGCTGCTGTGCGGATCCACGGATCTGGTCAGCATCTTTGTGTCACTGGAAACCCTCTCGGTGGCCAGCTATCTGCTGTCGGGCTACATGAAGCGCGATGCCCGCAGCTCCGAAGCCGCCCTCAAATATCTGCTGGTGGGCTCGGCTGCAGCGGCCGTGTTCCTCTACGGCGCCTCGCTGCTCTACGGCCTCACCGGCGGCAGCACCAGCCTCGATGCAGTGGCCCTCGCCCTGCAGGGCAGCGCCGCCCCCGTCGCTGCCCTTTCGCTGGTGTTCGTACTGGCCACGGTGGCCTTCAAGATCGCGGCGGTGCCATTTCACCAGTGGACCCCTGACGTGTACGAAGGCTCACCCACGCCGGTGGTGGCCTTCCTCTCGGTGGGCTCCAAGGCAGCCGGTTTCGCCCTGGCCCTGCGGATCCTGGTGGGCTGCTTCGAACCGTTCGAAGCCCAGTGGAAGCTGCTGTTCACCGTGCTGGCGATCCTGAGCATGGTGCTGGGCAACGTGGTGGCCCTGGCACAGACCTCGATGAAGCGGATGCTGGCCTACAGCTCGATCGGCCAGGCCGGCTTCGTGATGATCGGGCTGGTGTGCGGCACCGATGACGGCTATGCCGCGATGGTGCTCTACATGGCCGCCTACCTGTTCATGAACCTGGGCGCCTTCGCCTGCATCATCCTCTTCTCCCTGCGCACCGGCAGCGATCGCATCTCCGACTACGCAGGCCTCTATCAGAAGGATCCGCTGATCACCCTGGGGCTCAGCCTCTGCCTGCTGTCGCTCGGCGGCATCCCGCCGATGCTGGGCTTCTTCGGCAAGATCTACCTGTTCTTCGCCGGCTGGGCCGATCACCAGTACCTGCTGGTGGTTGTGGGCCTGCTCACTTCGGTGATCTCGATCTACTACTACATCTCGGTGATCAAGATGATGGTGGTGAAGGAACCGCAAGAGGCCTCCGATGTGGTTAAGGCCTACCCGGAGCTGAGCTGGGGCATCGCCGGTCTGCCGCCGCTGCGGGCAGCCCTGATCACCTGTGTCGTGGTCACGGCGGTGGGCGGCATCCTCTCCAATCCCCTGTTCAACTGGGCCAGCGGCGCCGTGAGCGGCACACCGATGCTGCAGAAGGCGCTGGCTGCGACCACCACCGCCCTGGCTGCCTCCGCAGGCACGGTTGGCTGAGTTGGCACACGCTCCGGAAAACAGCTCTTCCGCCACCGGGCCGCAGCTGGTGGCGGAACTTGAGCACGTGCGCAAGGTCTACGGCAGCGGCGAGGCCGAGGTGGTGGCACTGAACGACCTGAGCATGCGGGTCAACCGAGGCGAGTACCTGGCCGTGATGGGCACCTCCGGCTCGGGCAAGAGCACGGCGATGAACATCATCGGCTGCCTGGATCGCCCCAGCAGCGGCAGCTACCGGCTGAACGGCACGGCTGTTGAGCAGCTCAGCGACGACCAGCTGGCCGATCTGCGCAACCGGGAACTGGGCTTCGTGTTTCAGCAGTTCCACCTGCTGCAGGAGCAGACGGCCCTCGAGAACGTGATGCTGCCGATGGTCTACGCGGGTGTGCCGGCCGCCGAACGACGCGAACGCGCCCTCGCGGCCCTGGAGCGAGTCGGGCTGGCAAGCCGGGTGCATAACCGCCCCAACCAGCTCTCGGGTGGCCAGCAGCAGCGGGTTGCGGTGGCCCGCGCCATCATCAACCAGCCCAATCTGCTGCTGGCGGATGAACCCACCGGCGCCCTCGATTCACGCACCACCGCTGAGGTGCTGGATCTGTTCGATGAACTGCACCGCGAGCAGGGGATGACGATCCTGCTGGTGACCCACGAACACCATGTGGCCGAGCGAGCCGAGCGGGTGGTGCATTTCCACGATGGCCGGCTGGTGGAGAGCGGCGCCGGCTCCCAGATCTAGCTGTGGGGTCGCTCCAGGCTTGCCAGCAGCTGGCCCATCAGCAGGGCGATCGCATCACGGCCACGCAGGGCTGATCCCGGATCGAGCTCACCGGGATCCATCGCCACCCAGCCACCGTCGCCGGGCACCCGCAGTTCGAAGTGCAGGTGGGGGCCGGTGCTGAGGCCGGTGCTGCCGACCCGACCCACCACCTCACCCTGCCGCACCCACTCACCCGGCTTCACATAGAGCTCCGAGAGGTGGCCGTAGAGCGTGCGGCGCAGCGGCCGCTGGTGCTCGATCTCGACCGCCAGGCCATAGCCGCCGGCCAGGCCGCTGCTCACCACACGGCCCGACAGGGAGGCCACCACCGGGGTGCCCTCCGGAGCCGCGAGGTCCTCACCGGCATGCAGGCGCCAGATGCCGAGCAGCGGATGCAGGCGCCAACCGAAGCCGCTGGTGGGGGCCGCCTGACCAAGAATGGGCAACAGCAACCGGCGGTTGCCATTACCAGCCAGCGGCGCGGGCCGGGGCGTCACCCGGAAGACGCTGGCCAGGTTGAAGCTGCCGCCATCGCCGGCCAGCAGCGCCGACACCGGCACGGTCAGCGGCGGCAGGGGCATGCCATCGGCGCCAAGGCGGGTGGAGCCATCAAAACCATCGGAGCCATCAGCAGCCATGCCCCCCGAAGGCCGGCGCCCCCAGCGCATGGTGATCTTTCCACTGCATTCCTGCGTTGAGAGGGCACCGCTCCGGCAGGCCTGGGAGCGAGCAGCAGGATCCGCCGCCTGAACCGCGCCGCCGCGCAGCGCCGCCCGCTCCCGAGGTGAAACGACTCCCTGACGAACCAGCTCATCGAGGGATGGACGAACCAGCTCATCAAGGGAGGCATCGAAAACGGATCCGGCTCCACGGCTGCCGCGCACGGTCTGTGCCCCGGGCGCCTGAGACGGTCGGGGCGGCTGGCGAACCTCAGGGACGGCCGCCGGCGCCGGCGCCGGGGGCAGGGAGGGCTCCGGCGTAGCCTCCGGCTGCAGCTGGGCCCAGGCCAGCCCGCCCCCCAGCAGGCAGGCCGCCGCCGGCAGGACACTCAGCACGGAACAGCGAGGCAGCACGGACCGCAGCGGGCGGGAGGGCGATCCAGTCTAGAAATCCCGCCGCAGCTCGACCAGCTGGCCGGCGCGGCTCAGACGCAGCGCTCCATCCAGCGTGAGGCCGTCCACCTGCCAGAGCAGGCCCTGGTGGCGATGGGGCTGCTCGCGCCACAGCCGCCCCTCAGCCTGACGACGCACCAACTCCGGCTGGCCGGAAGCGGCCACGGCCCAGTCCAGGGCGCCCAGCACCAGGGCCGCCAGCCGGTCGGGCCGGGCGAGCGGGTGCTCCCCCCGCCCCCGCCTGGCCGGGGGGGCCAGGGCCTGGCGGAGTGCAATGGCGCCGGGTGGCACGGGATTGACCCCGTTGATGCCGATGCCTACCCGACAACCGAGCAGGCGGCCACCGCGCCAGCGCAGCCGCGGCAGGATGCCGGCCAGTTTGCGGCCATCGAGCAGTAGATCGTTGGGCCACTTGATCTGCGGGCGCAGGCCCAGGCCTTCCAGCTGCAGGGCCAGCCCGAGGGTCACGGCCAGGGCGGGAGCTGCCATGCCGGGCCGCTCAGAGCAATGCTCACCGGCAGCGGCGGCGGCGGCCGGTTCATGCCAGGGCAGGGCCGCACTCAGCCAGACCCCACCGGCGGGCGACTGCCACGGCCGCCCCTGCTGGCCGCGACCGCAGGTCTGGCGGCGGGCGATCAGCGCCAACGGCGCCCGGGCACCGGCCGCCAGGCGTCGATCCAGTTCCGTTTCGGTGCTGGCGCACAGAGGCAACCAGACCAGCTGCCAGGGCAGGGGCGGCGCTGCCGGGGCGGCGGAGCGGCGCTGCTTCAGGGCAGCAGCGATGGCCGCAGCACTCACAGCTGCGCCAGCCAGCGACCGATGCGGGCGGCGCCGGCCTCCAGCTGCTCGAGCGGATGCACCAGCGCCAGGCGGACCGCCCCCTCACCGGCGGCCCCGAAGCCATTGCCGGGGGTGAGGCAGACACCGGTGGCCTCCAGCATGGCCGCACAAAAGGATTCCGAGTCCAGGCCGCGGGCCTGAGCGGCCGGCGGCAGCTGCAGCCACAGGTAGAGCGCCATCGAAGGCCGCTGCACCGGCCAGCCGTGATCGGTGAGCAACGCCGCCAGACGGTCACGGCGTTCGCGATACACGGGCAGCAGCTGCTGGGGCCAGTCGGGCACCTGCTCCAGGGCCGCGATCGCGCCGGCCTGAAGCGCCAGCGACTGATTGAAATCCACCACCCCCTTGAGCTGGCGCAGGGCCGTGATCAGCGGCTCGGCGCCGATGGCGAAGGCCAGGCGATAGCCGCCAAGGCACCAGCCCTTGGAGAGGGAGAAGAACTCGATGCCGCAGCGGCGCCAGAGGGGGCTGCGCAGCAGGGCCGGCGCCTCTCCGTCGAGGGCCAGGTCGACGTAGGGATTGTCGTGGGCGAAAACCAGCCCATGGCGCACCGCCCGCTCGGCCGCCGCCTCGATCCAGGCCTGTTCACCGGTGGTGGCGGTGGGGTTATGGGGAAAACCGAGCACCATCAGGCGCAGGGCCTGCCACTGGCTGTCGCTGAGCTGATCGAAATCCGGGGCATGGCCGCGGGCCGGATCCAGCCGCAGAAAGCGGGGCTGGGCCGAGGCCAGATGCAGGCCGCCGAGATGGGAGGGGTAGTAGGGATCCAGCAGCAGGGCCTGATCGCCGGGATTCAGCACCGCCAGGGGGAGATGGGCCGTGCCCTCCTGGGAGCCCAGCAGCAGCAGCACCTCCCGCTCGGGATCAACACGAACGCCGAAGCGACGCTGGGCCCAGGCGGCCACCGCCTCGCGCAGGGGCAGGGTGCCGCCATGCAGGCAGTAGGCGGCGCTTTCGGGGGCGCCGATCCGATCGCGGATCGCGGCCAGCACAGGCTCCGGCGGCTGCAGATCGGTGGAGCCGAGCGACAGGTCGAGCAAAGGGGGCAGACCAGTGGACGCTGCTAGTGCCCTGTAGGTGCGCTTGCGCTGATCATTGCGGGCGAAGACACCGCTGCCGAGTCGCTGAACCCGCTGGGAAAGCTGGAAGGCAGCCGCCGGCTCAGGACCGGCGGCCAGCTCAGATGTGGTCATCCAGAAAGGCCTTGAGCATCGGCTGGGACATCGCACCTTCGTGGCGGGCGATCTCCGCACCGTTGCGGAACAGGATCAGCGTCGGCAGGCCCTGGATCTGAAGGCGATCACGGCTGGCGGGGTTGGGATCGGCCTCCAGCTTGCCCACCAGCAGGCGACCTTCGAATTCCCCAGCAGCCCAGTCCATCAGCGGCGCCATCAGCCGACAGGGGCCGCACCAGGACGCCCAGACGTCAACGAGAACCGGGCTGGCCGCCTCGAGGACCTCCGCCTGGAAATTGGCATCGGTGAGATGGGCGACGGTCACGGTGGCGCTGGGTTGGCGGGAGTTGATTCTAGGAATCGGCGGACTCAGAGCTTGTCGATCGAGCGGCGCAGCTCCTCCAGCTCGGCATCCACGGCCTGCACCTGCACCGGCTGCACCGGCGCCGAGCCCGCCGGCAGACTGCCGGCCACGGGGGTGCCGGCGAGGCGACCCTTGAGGGCGGCCAGTTCGTCCTCCACCTCGGGGGCCCCCTCCAGGGCCGCGAACTGACTCTCCAGATCGGCACCCGCCAGTTCGGCGGCCGCCTGGCTGCGGGCCTCCAGCGCCTGAACCTTCTCCTCCATCTGCTCGAAGGCAGCCATCGAGTTGTTGGTGCCGAGGCTGCCCACCGCGCTCTGCAGCTGCTCCTGGGCCTGAGCCGCCTGGGCCCGGGCCTTGAGCATCTCCTTCTTGGTGCGGGCTTCGGCGATCTTGCTCTCGAGCTGCATCAGGCTCTTCTTGAGCTGATCCACCTGACCGGCCTGACTCTGCAGCTGGGTGCGCAGCGCCGTGGCCGTGTCCGTGCAGGTCTTGCGGCGGGCAAGGGCCTCACGGGCGAGATCCTCCTCCCCCTTCTTCAGCGCCAGCTCCGCGCGCTCGTACCAGGTAGCGGCCTGGCCCTCGGCCTGGTCGGCCTGATTCTGGATGCGCTTCTGGCTGGCGAGGGCGTTGGCCACGGCCTTGCGCAGGTTCTGAAGGTCGGCCTGCATGTCCGCGACCGACTGGTCGAGGATCTTGACGGGATCCTCAGCCCGGCTCAGGACCGCATTGGCGTTGGCGCGGACGAGACGGCCGAGCCGATCGAAGAAGCCCATGGATCAGGGGAGCGGGGCAGGCCTGAGGCTAACCAGTGCAGACGCCTTCAGACAGCGGGATTGCCGCACATCGCCTACGGTTTCGCAAGCTGCACGACCCGGCGCACACCTCAGGCTGGCGCCCCCGGATCCCATCCCCTCACGGCCGCACCATGGCGATCGCCCCCCGCAACCAGAGCCGACGCCAGGGCAACGTCACCCTGCTGCTACCGCCGCCACGCCCCCCCGCCCAGGGGCTGGCTGCCGTGCTGGACCGCCTGCAGCGGCAGTGGCAGAGCGAAGGACACCTCGCGGCGCTGTGGCAGGCCTGGCCCCGCATCGCCGGCCCTCAGCTGGCCCAGCACTGCCGCCCCCTGCGCCTGCAGGGCCGGCGACTGACGGTGGGGGCAAGCCACCCGCAATGGCTGCAGGCCCTGCGCTTCAACCGCCACCAGCTGCTGGGCAGTCTGCGGGCGGCCGGATTCCCGGTGCAGGAGATCCAGATCCAGCAGCACCACACCCCACCAGCGCCAGCGCCCGGCTCCGTGCAGGAGGCGGAGGACTGGGCACGACACCCCAGCCGGGTGGATGTGCACGGCCTGATCACCTGCCCCCGCTGCCGGCGGCCCTCCCCCGCCGGTGAGCTGCAGCGATGGGGCCACTGCAGCTTCTGCCAGCGGGAGCGGATGGGCGACGCCCCCACCCCCTGAGCGGAGCGAGGGGCCCGGCCGGCGTCAGTAGCGCTCAGGCCGCGGTTGCTGCCAGTCGGGTGGCGGGACACCAGCCGCACGCAGCTGGGCGGCATGGGCCTGCAGATCAGCGCGGCGCACGCGCCAGAGGGCGTAGATCGCACGCCGATCGAGCGGCAGATGCGGCAACCCACGCCAGTGGGGCAGAGCCGCGGTGTTGCGGTCGATCACCAGCAGCAGGGTGCCGTCGGCCGAGGCGGAGGGGGTCAGACCAGCCCGGCGCTCACGCCGCAGCCGGTCATCCAGGTTGACCGGCCCATTGGGCTGAATCCCTTCGAACAGCACCACCTGCCGGGTGTAGTAGTGCAGCGACGGCTTCATCACACCCACCATCGCCAGCGGCTCCTCCGGGCGCCGCTGCTGCACCACGGTGGCCGCCACCTGGCGCACCGGTCGCTGGCGCAGACGGTCGCCGAGGGCCACCAGGGGCTGCAGCGCCGTGAGCACGAACAGGACCAGGGCCAGCTGTTGCGCCGGCAGCCAGAGCGGCCGCCTCCGGGCGGCACCGAACCGCAGCCCGAGGCCGAGCACCAGGGCCAGGCCGAAGCAGGCCGCCGCCCGCAGCACGGCACCGCTGGCCAGGATCTCGGCGGGCAGGCTGGGAAGCTCAGGCTCGCGGATCAGCGGCACCCAGAAGGGGGAGGCGGCCAGGCCGCCGCTCAGCAGGGCCACCAGCAGCAGGGTGCACCCCTGGATCCAGGCGCCGCGCCGGCCCTGAAGCCCGACGGGATCGAGGGCGCTGCAGGCGATCAACAGCCCGGCGGCCGGGATGGCCGGAATCCAGTAGCTCGGCAGTTTGGTGGCCGCCGCCGTGAAGAACAGCAGCACCGCCAGCAGCCAGCAGGCGGCAAACAGCGGCAGGGTCTGCCCCGCCTCCCGGCTGCGGCGAGGGTGCCGCAGGGCTGCGACCAGGCCTGAGAGCAACAGCGGCGTGAAGGGCAGGGAGGCCACCACCAGCACCGGCAGGAAGAACCACCAGGGCTGGAGATGGTTGTTCACCACGGCGGTGAAGCGCTGCACGTTGTGATAGCCGAAGAAGCTGTCCCAGAACGGCTTGCCCTCCACCAGCAGCTCGAGCCCATACCAGGGCAGCGCCACCACGGCGGTGATCGCCAGACCCGGCAACGGCCGCAGAGCACGGCTGATGGCCCACGGCTCGCCGCGACAGCAGGCGAACAGCAGCAGCGTGAGGGCCGCCAGCACCACGGCCACCGGGCCCTTGGCCAGCACCGCCAGGCCCAGCACCAGCCAGGCCAGCCACCAGCGACGACCGCCGCTGGCGTAGCAGCACCAGAACAGCAGCAGGGCCGCCGAGAGCAGGGCACTGAACAGGGCATCGCTGACGGCGATGCGGCTCCAGAGCAGCACCAGCGGCGAGAGGGCGAAGGCGAGGGCGGCCGCGAAGGCGGTGAGCCGGCGCGGCCGCTGCCCCTGGGGCCAGCGCAGCAGGGTGGCGGCCAACAGCACCATCAGTCCCGTGCTGCTCAAGGCCGAAGGCAGGCGCGCCGCCCAGGTCCCGAGGGGGTCCCAGCGGGCCTGGCCGGGCAGGAGATGGCCCAGACCCATCAGCCAGTAGATCAGCGGCGGCTTGTCGTAGCGGGGCAGACCGTTGACGCGGGGCGTGAGCCAGTCGCCGGTGGCGACCATGGCGCGCGCGGCGGCGGCGAACAGGGGCGGCGTTTCATCGACCAGGCCGGTGGCCCCGAGCTGCCAGACGAACAGCGCCAGGCCGAGCAGCGTCACGGTCAGAAGCAGCCAGCGATCCGCACGCTGATGGGGCGTTCCCGGGACGGGAGGGCGGCTGGCGACGGCGGACGACACGCAGGTGAAGCCGGTGCGTTGAACCCTATCGCTCCAGTCCCGCCAGAACCCAGGCCTCGATCCGATCAGCCAGCACGGCGCGCGAGGCGTTCTGCTCGACCCAGCGGCGACAGGCACTGCGCTCGATCGTGCCGACCTGCTCCACGGCGGCCGCCAAGGCCACGACGTCATCCGGCTCCACCAGCAGGCCGTTGAGCCCCGGCTGCACGAGTTCGCCGGGACCGCCGCGGCGGTAGGCCACCACCGGCACACCACAGGCCATCGCCTCCACCACGACGTTGCCGTAGGCCTCGTTCCATTTCGGCGTGTTCAGCAGCGCCCGGCAGGGGCCGAGCTCCGCCTGCAGGGCAGCGGTGGGCAGAAATCCGCGCCATTCGAGGGTGCCGGCCGGCACAGCGGCCTCCACCGCCGCCGCGTAGGCCGGATCCTCCACCAGGCCCCACACCAGCAGACGCCGGCCGAGCCTGGCGGCCGCCGCTGCGGCATCCTCAAGCCCCTTCTCCGGTGCCACCCGGCCCACCCAGCCGAGCTGCTCGCCCGGATGGGAACAGAAGCGGTAAGCCTGCAGATCGAAGCCGTTGCCCACCACCACCGGCGGCTGCGGCAGCGGAAAATCCCTGGCCTGGGCACGGCTGTGAAAGGCGAGGCGGCGCTGATCCCAGGCGGCGAGATCGGCGATGGCGCGATCGATCGCCGCATTCACCGAACCCATGCTCACCAGATGGAACAGGGGCAGGGACGACGTGGGGGTGAGCCAGAGGGGGAGCCAGTCGTAGGCGAGGTTGATCACGGCCGTGAAGCCTGCGGCCGGGGCCTCGGCCAGCACGCGGCGCCACTGGCGCGCCAGCAGCGCATCGGCCGGAATGGTGACCGGAGCGTTACGCGGCTCGTGCTGGCAGCTGCGTTGCGGCTCACCGGGGCAGGTCCAGAGCTCAGCGGCGGCGCAGGAGGGATCCAGCACCGAGCCCTCCGCCGCCAGCACGGTGATCCGGTGGCCGCGGCCGATCAGACCTGCCACCAAGCCGGTGAGGGTGAGTTCCACCCCGCCGCCGCGACCGCTCCCGAGCGGGCCCAGCGGCGTGGCCACCACCAGCAGCTTCATGGCAACACCTCAGCAGCCGGATGCCAGAGACCGGCGCGCCGGTTGATCAGCACCACGCTCAGCAGCGCCAGGACCACACCACCCCACTGCAGGGGTCGCAGCCCTTCCCCCAGCAGCACCACACCGCAGAGCAGGGCGAACACGGGGGTGAGGAAGGTGAGGGAGGTGAAGCTGGTGAGGTCGCCGCTGCTGGCGAACCAGAAGAACAGGCCGTAGGCCAGGGCACTGCCCAGCAGCGAGGCATAGGCCATCAGGACCCAGTCGATGCCGCTCCAGACGGGCCAGAAGGAGGGGGCGACCGGATCGAGCAGGGGCGCCAGCGCCGAAGCCAGCAACAGCGGCAGGGCCCCGAGCAGCAGATGCCAACCGGTGACCGCCAGGGGATTGCTGTGGCGGCAGGCGTAACGGCTGATCACCGTGCCCACAGCCATGGCCAGGGCCGCTGCGAGCATCCAGAGCTCGCCATGGCTCCAGGGCCGTTCCGTCAGCGCGGCAGGGCCCATCAGCCACCAGTGCCGCAACACCGGTGCCGGCAGCCCCAGGCAGAGAATCCCGAGCAGGCCGAGCAGCAGGCCCACCCACCCCACCGGGTTGATGGCCTCGCCGAACAGGCTGCGGGCCAGCAGAGCCACCACCAGGGGCTGCGAATCGATCAGCACCGAGCCCAGGCCGGCACCGGTGCCACCGAGACCCCGGGCCAGCAGACCCTGAAAGGCGGTCGCGTCGATCAGGGTGAACAGCACCAGCCAGAGCCAGTCGCGCCGATCCACACGCCATCCGCCCTGCCAGAAGCGGGCCGCCAGCAGCAGCACAAGCCCCGCCGGCAGCAGCCGCAGCCAGGCGAGAGTAAGCGGTCCGGCCCCGGCCAGCAGCGGCTTCATCGCCGCCATCGCCGTGCCCCAGAGGGCGAAGGGCAGCAGCATCAGCAGCCAGCGCAGGGGCATGAATCGGGCCGGCTTGGCCCACCTTTTTAAGATCCAGCCATTCTCGATTGCTTCGATGGCCTGGCCCTGGCGCCGTAAGTCCCGCCGCAAGCTGGCGCGCATCGCCATCGAGGGGCCGATCATGGGGGCCACCCGCGAGCGGGTGCTCAAGGCCCTGCGGCAGGTGGAGGAGCGGGAATGCCCGGCCCTGCTGCTGCGGATCGACAGCCCCGGCGGCACCGTCGGCGACAGCCAGGAGATCCACGCCGCCCTGCGGCGCCTGCGTGAACGGGGCTGCCGGGTGGTGGCGAGCTTCGGCAACATCTCCGCCTCGGGAGGCGTCTACATCGGCGTGGCCGCCGAGAAGATCGTGGCCAATGCCGGCACGATCACCGGATCGATCGGCGTGATCCTGCGGGGCAACAACCTCTCGCGCCTGCTGGAGCGGATCGGCATCCAGTTCGAGACGGTCAAGAGCGGCCTCTACAAGGACATCCTGTCGCCGGATCGCGCTCTGAGCGAGGACGAGCGGGCCCTGCTGCAGAGCCTGATCGATTCCAGCTACGGCCAGTTCGTAGCGGCGGTGGCGGAGGGGCGCAACCTGTCGGAGGACACGGTGCGCCGGTTTGCGGACGGGCGTGTGTTCAGCGGTGCCCAGGCCCTGGAGCACGGACTGGTGGACGAGCTGGGGGATGAGGAGCGGGCGCGGCAGCTGGCCTGCGAACTGGCCGGGCTGGACCTGGAGCGCACCCGACCGATCCACTTCGGCAAACCGGGCAGGCGCCTCGGCGGCCTGATCCCGGGTCGGGCGCTGCTGGGGCGGATCGGCGAGGCCCTCAGCATGGAGCTCGCCTGCAGCGGCCAACCCCTCTGGCTGCACCGCCCATGACCATGAGTCCTCAGCTGCGAGCCCTGCGCGGGGCCACCACCGCCAGCGCCAACACCGTTGAGGCCATCGCCGAAGCGGTGGCGGAGCTGCTGGATGCCCTGGTGCAACGCAACGCACTGGCCGGAGAGCAGGTCCTGTCGGTGACGTTCTCGGTGACGGCGGACCTGGACGCCTGCTTTCCCGCCGCGATCGCTCGCCGCCGGCCCGGCTGGGACGCCGTGGCCCTGCTCGACTGTCAGCAGATGGCCGTTGCCGGCGACCTGCCGCGCTGCATCCGGCTGCTGGCCCACGCCTGGCTGTCGGGCGAGCAGCCCGTCCGCCACGCCTACCTGCGGGAGGCCGCCCGGCTGCGGCCCGACCTGGCCGACCCGGGCGACTGAACGCACAGGCCTGCCAGCTGGCCGGCCGCCCACCGGTCCATGGGGCGCACCGGTCGGGCTGCCGAGAATGCACACGGGCCAGAGCTCCTCGGCCTCCTCACACACACCTCATGCCTTTCCCCCGCACCGCTGCCGTCGGCACGGCCATGGCCACGGCCATCGGCCTGGCTGTCACCGGCGCAGCACTGTCCCCGCTGGCCTCCCCCCCGGCAGCCCGCGCCCAGGGCACCCCCGGCCTGATCGAGTTCCGCTGGGACAACACCAAGGACTACCGCAAGCTCTACTTCTTCATGACGGAGACAGGTCGCCTGAAGCGATCGGAGTACTACCTGATCCTCAAACCGAAGGACCGCAAGACCGCCATCCTCAAACTGAGCATCAGCATTCCCAAGAGCTTTGATGCAGAGATCAAGCCCAAGAACGTGCAGCTCTGCTACATGAAGGAAGGGGGCATGCTCTCGCGCACCCGCTGTGAGACACAGATCCCGGCCACGGTGGAGGTGGCCAAGAACGGCACCGGCATCGAGATCTTCCCCAACACACCCGTGCCCGTGGGCAAGACGATCGGTGTGTATCTGAACCTGTTCAATCCGTTCAACGCCGGCATGTACCAGTTCAATGCGCTGGCCCAGGCCCCTGGTGATGTGCCGATCTCCGGCTACCTGGGCAGCTGGCTGATCCAGATCGATCCGCCCAGCAACTGAACTCCGGCCAACCGATGGGCCGACCGGCTGGTAGGTTGACCCATCGACATTGAAGGCGCAGCCAAGACGGAGCCATGACCAAACGGACCCTCGAAGGAACCAGCCGCAAGCGCAAGCGGGTGTCCGGTTTCCGTGTACGCATGCGCAGCCACACCGGCCGCCGCGTGATCCGCTCCCGCCGCAAGCGGGGCCGCGCACGCCTGGCCGTCTGAATCAGGCCTTCACGGCAACGGCAGCCCAGCACCAACGCCCCCTCAGCCGCAGTCCCGCAGCCCCTTCTTCCATGGTGCTTCCCCGGGATCAACGGTTGCGGGGGCGTTTTGTCTTCGACCGCCTTTACCAGAAGGGTCGCCGTCAGCACGGCACCTGGATGGTGCTGCGCAGCCTGAAGGCGGAACCACAGCTGCTGCGCCCCGACCCGCGCGATCTCGATCCGCTCAGCGGCCGGGTGGCGGTGGTGGTGAGCAGCAAGGTGAGCAAGCGGTCGGTGCAGCGCAATCGCCTGCGACGGCTGCTGCACGATCGCCTGCGCGAGCTGCTGCTGCGCCACGCCGACAGGGCCGCCGGCCGCTGGCTGCTGATTTCCCTCAAACCCGGCAGTGCCGAGGCCGACCCTCAGGCCCTGCTGAAAGAATGTTCTGAACTCCTCGCCAAGGAAGGGCTGACCCCATGAGTGCTGAGCCCCAGTCCCTGAAGCCCCCGGTGGCGCCAGGTGCCTCCATCAATGAAGAGGTGTTCTACGCCGGTGGTCCTGCCCGCGGCGACCTGATCACCAACCTGCTGTTCGGCTTCACCCTGATCGGCATCCCCTTCGCCGTGGGGGCCCTGGTGCGGGCCCTGTGGCTGCGCTTCCGCATCACCAGCCGCCGGGTCGAGGTGAGCGGCGGCTGGCTGGGCCGGGACCGCACCCAGGTGGTCTACAGCCAGATCCGTGAGGTGCGCTCCGCTCCCCGTGGCCTCGGCTTCTGGGGCGACATGGTGCTGGTGCTCAACGACGGCATGAAACTGGAGATGCGCGCCGTCCCCAGGTACAAGGAGGCCGAGGCCTACATCCAGGAGCGCATGGCCGCCGCCCCCGCCAACCGGGCCGCCGACAAGACAGGGTTCGGTGGCAGCGCCGCCGCCTGAGCGCCCGGCCTGACACACTGGCTCCACCAAACCTTCCCACCGACGCCACCACGCCGTGATCGGCTACATCTCCGACAACCTGCTGCTGCCGATCCTCGATTTCTTCTACGGATTGGTGCCGAGCTACGGGCTGGCGATCATCGCCCTCACCGTGGTGATCCGGCTGGCCCTGTTCCCCCTGAGCGCCGGTTCGATCCGCAGCGCCCGGCGCATGCGCATCGCCCAGCCGGTGATGCAGAAGCGCCAGGCAGAGATCAAGGCCAAGTACGCCAGCAACCCCCAGAAGCAGCAGGAGGAGCTGGGAAAGCTGATGCAGGAGTTCGGCAGCCCGCTGTCCGGCTGCCTGCCGCTGCTGGTGCAGATGCCGATCCTGTTCGCGCTGTTCGCCACGCTGCGGGGCTCACCGTTCGCCGATGTGCCGTACACCCTCAATCTGAAGGTGCTGCCGGCGGAGCAGATCGCCACGGTCGAGCCGAAGCCGTTCAACAGCGCCAGCCACTCGATCTTCGTCACCGCCACCAACCACGTGCCGGTGATCGCCAGCCTGGATAAGGGCGTCAAGCTGGGTGTGGGTGACACCGAAACGGTGAGCCTGCACACCAAGGACGGGGCCAGCTTCGCTTCAGTGCTCAGCGGCGTCGAGAACGGCGACAGCTTTACCCCCACTTGGAGCGTCACCAAGGGTGAAGGGGTGGTGAGCGTCGATCAGAACGGCACCATCCACGCCATCAGCACCGGGGATGCGGTGGTGGAAGCCAAGATCCCGGGCCTGGCGGCCCGCAGCGGCTTCCTGTTCATCAAGGCCCTGGGTCAGGTGGGGTTCTACACCGATGGCGCCATCAACTGGGACATCGCGATCCTGGTGGCCGCCTTCGGGGCCAGCCTGTTCGTGAGCCAGATCCTCTCGGGCATGGGCATGCCCGCCAATCCGCAGCAGGCCACGGCCAACAAGATCACCCCCGTGATGATCACCGGCATGTTCCTGTTCTTCCCGCTGCCGGCCGGCGTTCTGCTCTACATGGTGATCGCCAACATCTTCCAGGCGGTGCAGACCTTCCTGCTCACCCGCGAGGCCCTGCCGGAGAACCTTCAGGCGATCCTTGATCAACAGCTGGCCGCCGATGCCAGGACAGTCACTGCGACGGTGAGCGGCAGCGAGCGACTGCCCTTCGAGCCCAAGGGCAAGAAGTGACCCCTGGCCACCAGCCACGCCCCTCACCATGACCCGCGGCGATGACCTCAGCCCCGTGCCCATCCAGGAGCTGAAGCTCCTGGCGGAAGGGCGTCGCTGGCAGGTGGATCAGCACCTCAGCGAGCTGGACAGTCTCACCCCCGTGCGGGGCAGCCTCAGCGCCCTGCACCGCGGCAACGTGCTGGAGCTGGAGGGGGAGGCCAGCACGATCGTGACCCTCTGCTGCGATCGCTGCCTGCAGCATTTCAACCACCCGCTCGGATTCCGCAGCCATGAGCTGCTGTGGCTCGGGGAGCAGGCCCGCCAGATCGGTCTTGAAGCGGAAGGGCTGCTCGGCGGCGGCAGCGATCGAAGCGGCCTGCTCGGTCTTGAAACCGATGATCTCTGCGAGAGCATCGATCCCAGCGGCAGCTTTGAACCCGAACACTGGCTGTTCGAGCAGCTGCATCTGCAACTGCCACTGGTGAATCGCTGCGGGGCCGATTGCCCCGGCCCGCCGCAGGCCACCGGAGCAAGCGAAGAGCCCATCGATCCGCGCTGGGCGGCCCTGCAACGGCTGAACCGGCCCGATGGCTGAGCTTCACCACGTCCCTGAGCACATCGCCATCCCATGAGCCAGGCCTGGGCCGACCACCTCGATCTGCTGATCCGAGCCCGCACGCCGATCCTCTGGATCCGCAGCCAGGAGGAGGAGCGCTGCCTGAATCTGCTCAAGGCGGCCGCCCGTCGCCTCGACAACCGCAGCATCGCCCGCTGGGATTTCATCAGCGGCTTGAGTGGCTGGCCCGGCCGGGATGGCGAAGCTGCCCGCAACCCACTGGCGGCGCTCGAGAGCCTGGCGAGCCTCAGCCCCGAGCAGCCAGCGATCCTGGTGCTGCAGGATTTTCACCGCTACGCCGACGACGGCAGCGTCTGCCGCAAGCTGCGCAACCTGACGGCCAGCCTGCGCCAGAGCCCGCACACCGTGGTGATCACCGCCGCCGACTGGCAGCTGCCCAGGGAGCTCGAGGAGTGCATCACCCTGCTGGACCTGCCCCTGCCGGATCAGGCGGAGATCGAGGCCCTGCTGCGCAGCATCGCCCAGGCCACCGGGCAGAACCTGGATCCGGCCCTGCTGGAGCAGCTCAGCCAATGCTGCGGGGGCCTGAGCGAACAACGGATCCGGCAGCTGGCGGCCCGCGCCCTGGCCAGCCGAGGCCAGATCAGTCGCGCTGATCTCGAGGATGTGCTCGAGGAAAAACGGCAGGCGATCGCCCGCAGCGAACTGCTGGAGTTCTGCCCGACCGAGGCCAGCCCCGCCGATATCGGTGGCCTCGATGCCCTCAAGCGCTGGCTGGAGCAACGCCATCTGGCCTTCGGGGAGGAAGCCCGGCGCTACGGACTGCCCCTGCCGCGCGGCGTGCTGCTGGTGGGTCCGCAGGGCACCGGCAAATCGCTCACCGCCAAGGCGATCGCCCACAGCTGGAGCATGCCGCTGCTGCGCCTGGATGTGGGCCGGCTGTTCGCCGGCCTGGTGGGTGCGAGCGAAGCACGCACGCGCGACATGATCCAGCGGGCGGAGGCAATGGCCCCCTGCGTGCTCTGGATCGATGAGATCGACAAGGGGTTCGGCGGCAACAACGGCGGCCGCAGCGACGGCGGCACCAGCCAGCGGGTTCTGGCCAGCCTGCTCACCTGGATGGCCGAGAAGCGCAGCGCCGTGTTCGTGGTGGCCACCGCCAACGGCGTTGAAACCCTGCCGCCGGAGCTGCTGCGCAAGGGGCGGTTTGATGAGATCTTCCTGCTGGATCTGCCCGATGCCGCCGAGCGGCGCGCCATCCTCGATCTTCAGCTGCGTCGGCGCAGGCCAGCCCATCAACTGCCGCTGGAGGTGGTGGTGGATCGCACCGCCGGCTTCTCAGGCGCCGAGCTGGAACAGGTGGTGATCGAGGCGATGCACCAGGGCTTCGGTGAAGGGCGCGAGTTCGGCGAGGCTGATCTGATCAGCGCCGCCGCCCAGCTGGTGCCGCTCTCGCGCACCGCCCGCGAACAGCTGGAAGCCCTGCAGCAGTGGGCCAGCGGCGGCCGTGCCAGGCCTGCATCCGCCGGTTCGCGTTCCTGACGCGCTCAAGCGGCCCCCGAGCAAGGCCTGCAGCGGAGTTCAGTGGACGTGACCGCCGGACTGGCTGCCGCCGTGCTGCGCGCAGGGCATCCACTGATCACCCATGCGGTGGGCACCCGTGCAGTTGAAGTGCAGTCTGGCGGCCTTCTCGGCCTCAGCCTGGGTGGCGTACAGAGCCGGCACCGACCCTTGCTGAGCGCTGACTGCGACGGGGAACAGCAGCCCCAGGATCACGGCCAGGGCACCGGAGCGGCAGGTTCGGCGACCGGATGACATGAACATGGGCGTGCACATGACGGGGATTCGCTGCGATGAAAGCACGCCCTGAAGCAGACAAGGACGCCCCGCATGGCGAGGCCGGATGCATGCAATGACGTTGAGTAAAGAAGACCAACCCGATGTAACGACCTGCCCCTGGCGCGCCTGGCCAGCACGCGACCCCCAGCATTGTGAGGAGCCAACCGCCCCTACCGCCGTGGAACGCCCCGCTCTCGCCACCCAGCTGGCCGTGGCCTGCCTCGGCGCCGGCGTGATCACCACCTTTGCGGTGGCTCAGGGTCAGAACCCACTCACCGCCCTCGGCATCACCCTGTTCTCCGCCGTGGCCGCCGTGATGGTGGGCCAGGTGATCTGAACCCGGTTGAGCTGAACGAATACCGGACCGGACGAGGAATCATCGGCCGGCGGCATAGCCGCTCCAGATGCGCAGTTCCTCGATCGTGAGCAGACCCTCACGCCGTTCACCGTTGAGATCCCAGGTGGGAAACACCCGCACGGCGGCAGCGGCGCAGCGCTGGCGGCCGGCATCGTCCCTGTCGCACTCCACGTAGGGGAGTCGTTCCGCGGCCGCCGGACCGAACAGGTCCTTCTGATGGGTGCAATGGGGACACCACCAGGCCCCGTAGAACACCGCTCCCTGGCGTCGCAGATGCTCCACGAGTCTGCGCTGCTCGGGCGTTGAGGGGGCCACCGGTGCGGCTTGTCCGCTGCCGACGGCGGCGGCAGCGGAGGCCGGGATCGGGGCGGAGCCTGCCCGAACGGCCATACCGGCGCCGGCCAGTGTTCCGGCGACCACCGCCCCACTGATCACACCGCCGATCGTGACCAGCCCGAGCAGTCCCTGCATGGGCGCGCGCCGGGGCCGCGCAACGGAGCCGACTGAGCGCATCGACCACAACAGCGAAGTGATGGGACGCTAGGCGGACGTTCGGCCTTCCGCCCCCAGCCCGCAGGGCTGCAGCTGGGAGACTGGAACACGGCCCATGGCCCCTGCTGATCCCCTCCTGCTGAACCCCTGCTGCGATGAGCGCCAACGGCTACCGCGACTACTTCAAGGTGCTGGGGTTGGAGCGCGGCGCCGATGCCGACGCCATCAAGCGGGCGTTCCGCAAGCTGGCGCGCCAGTACCACCCGGATGTGAACCCGGGTGATGCCAGCGCCGAAGCCAAGTTCAAGGAGATCAGTGAGGCCTATGAGGTGCTCTCCGATCCGGACAAGCGGCGGCGTTACGAGCAGTTCGGCCAGTACTGGAACCAGGCCGGCAGCGGCGGCATGGGCGGCGTCGACGTCGACTTCGGCCGCTACGGCAACTTCGACGACTTCATCAACGACCTGCTGGGCCGCTTCGGTGGGCCCGGGGGTGTCGGCGGCGCAGGTGGCGGCTTCGGCGGTTTCGGCTCCGGCTTCCCGGGTGGGGGCTTTGCCGGCGGGGGGTTCCCGGGGGGTGGGTTTGCCGGTGGTGGCCGTGCCCAGCCGATCAATCTCGATGCCGAGGCCAGCATCAGCCTCAGCTTCGCCGAGGCCTTCCGCGGCTGCGAGCGGACCCTGGCCGTGAATGAGGAGCGGGTGCAGGTGCGCATCCCCGCCGGCGTGCGCGCCGGCAGTCGTCTGCGGCTGCGGGGCAAGGGCAACCTGCAGCCCGGCACCGGCCGTCGCGGTGATCTCTACCTCACCCTGCAGGTGCAGGAGCACCCGGTGTGGAGCCTCGACGGCGACCAGCTGAAGGCCGAGCTGCCCCTCAGCCTGGATGAACTGGCCCTCGGTGGCGAGGTGCGCGTGGCGACCCCCGATGGCGAAGCCACGGTGACCGTACCGCCGGCCATGGCGGTAGGCCGCAACCTGCGCCTGAAGGGCAAGGGCTGGCCCGGCCCTTCAGGCCGCGGTGACCTGCTGCTCAGCCTGAGCCTGCGCCAGCCCGCCGCCTACAGCGAGCAGGAGCGCCAACTGCTGGAGCAGCTGCGGGCGGTGCGCAGCAGCGACCCCCGCCGCGACTGGATCGAAGCCGCCAGGCTCTGAAGCGGCACTCCGTAGGATCCGCCGCAGCCCGCCGCCGCAGCGCATCCACCGATGGAGCTCACCTACCGCCCCCGCCGCCTGCGCCGCACCCCTGCCCTGCGGGCGATGGTGCGCGAGACCCAGCTGAGCGCTGCGGACTTCATCTATCCCCTGTTCGTGCATGAGGGGGCCACGAACGAGCCGATCGGCGCCATGCCCGGCTGCCAGCGCTGGAGCCTCGATGGGCTGGTGCAGGAGGTGGGCAGGGCCTGGGATCTGGGCATCCGCTGCGTGGTGCTGTTCCCGAAGGTGGCCGATGGACTCAAGACCGAGGACGGCGCCGAGTGCTTCAACGAAGGCGGCCTGATTCCGCGCGCCATCCGGCGCCTGAAGGAGGTGCACCCCGGGATGGCGATCATGACCGACGTGGCCCTTGACCCCTACTCCTGCGACGGCCACGACGGCATCGTCAGCGGCGACGGCGTGGTGCTCAATGACGAAACCGTGACCCTGCTGTGCAAGCAGGCCGTGGCCCAGGCCCGGGCCGGCGCCGACCTGATCGGCCCCAGCGACATGATGGATGGCCGCGTCGGCGCGATCCGCGAGGCCCTCGATGAGGAGGGCTTCGAGCACGTGGGCATCATCAGCTACACGGCCAAATACGCCTCCGCCTACTACGGCCCGTTCCGCGAAGCGCTCGATTCGGCGCCACGCGCCGCCGCCGGAAAACCGATCCCCAAGGACAAATCCACCTATCAGATGGATCCGGCCAACGCCCGTGAAGCCATCACCGAGGCCCAGCTCGATGAGCAGGAAGGGGCCGACATCATGATGGTGAAGCCTGGCCTGGCCTATCTCGACATCATCCATCGCCTGCGAGAGGAGAGCGAGCTGCCGATCGCGGCCTACAACGTCAGCGGCGAATACGCGATGGTGAAGGCGGCCGCCGAGAAGGGCTGGATCGATGAGCGGGCCGTGGTGCTGGAAACCCTGCTCTGCTTCAAGCGGGCCGGTGCGGATCTGATCCTCACGTATCACGCCTGTGATGCGGCTGCCTGGCTGCGCCAGGGGTGAGGTTTCAGGCGCTTCAGGATTCAGGCCGAAACAGCAGAACGTTGGCAGGATCGGCACATCACCCTGTGCCGCGCCACCCCCATGTCCGTAGCCAACCTTGAGGCCTTCCTCAGCAAGGTCGCCGGCGATAGCGCCCTGCGCGACAAGCTGCAGGCCGCTGCCGGCGTCGATGACATCGTCAGCTTGGCGGCCGCCCATGGCCACGACCTCGACAAGGCCGCGATCCTGCGTGCCCACGCCGAAACCCTGGCCAAGGCGCCGGAGCATGCCCTCGGCAGGATCAACAGCTGGGGGGATGCGCTGATGCATTGCTTCGGTGCCACCGACGCCGACTGAGGGCCAACCTGCGGGCGGAGGCCGCAGCACCGGGCTGGCGCCATTGAGAATGGCGTCAGTGCCTGTGCCTGTGATGCCCGCGACCGACCCACCGTCCGCCACCCATCGGCTGGGGCATGTGGCCCTGCGGGTGCAGGACATGGAGCGGGCCAAGGCCTTCTATCTGGGCCTGGGCCTGCGGCTCACCTGGGAGGCGCCGGACTGGTGCTACGTGCAGTGGCCCGAGTCCGGCGAGGGCATCGCCCTGCTCAGCCCGGACTACCGGGCTGCCGGCCCCCACTTCGCCTTCCACTTCGCCGATCGCGCCGCGGTCGATCGGATCCGCGAGGACCTGGTGCAGCAGGGCCACAGCTGCGGCCCCGTGCATGATCACCGCGACGGCACGGCGTCGTTCTACATGCAGGATCCGGAAGGCAACTGGCTGGAGATGCTCTACGAACCGGCCGGCGGCCTGCCCTCGAACATCGGCGCCACGCCGATTCCCCTGGCGCGGCCGTGAGTGAAGCCCTGATCGCCGCCCCGGCGGACATCCAGGCCGAAGCCCTGGAGCTGCTGGAATGGCCGCGACTGGCCGAGCAGGTGGCCGGCTTCGCCGACACCGCTCTCGGTCGGGGCCACTGCCGCAGGCTCCCCCTGGCCCGAAGCCTGGCCGAAAGCCGCACCCTGCTGGCGGAAACCACCGAACTGCTCGCCCTGGATGGCCTGGCGGAAGGGGGCCTGCACTTCCAGGGCGTTGCCGATCTCAGTGCGATCGTGCCTCTCTGCGCCAAGGGCGGCGTTGCCGCGGCCGACGACCTGCTGGCGGTGGCCACCACCCTGGCGGCGGCCCGACGCCTGCGCCGCCAGATCGATGATCCGCAGCTGCGCCCGGTGACGAGCGCCCTGGTGGCGGAGCTGCGCACCCTGCCGGAGCTGGAACAGCGGCTGCGCTTCTGCATCGAGGAGGGTGGCCGCGTGGCCGATCGAGCCAGCCCGGTGCTGGCGGAGCTGCGCCGGCAGATCGCGGCCGTGCGCGCCGAGCGGCGCGAGCGCCTGACGGGCCTGCTGCGCCGCTTCGCCGCCCTGCTGCAGGACAACGTGATCGCCGAGCGCAATGGCCGGCCGGTGCTGGCGGTCAAGGCCGGTGCCGCCAGCCAGCTGCCGGGCCTGGTGCACGACAGCTCGGCCTCCGGCAGCACGGTGTTCATCGAACCCCAGGCGGTGATTCCCCTCGGCAATCGCCTGCGCCAGCTCGAAGGCGAGGAACGGGAAGCCGAGCGGGCCGTGCTGCTGGAGCTCAGCGGCCTGGTGGGCGCGGAGCAGGAGGCGCTCACCCAGCTACAACGGGTGCTGCTCCAGCTGGAGGCTGCCCTGGCCCGGGCCCGCTACGGCGCCTGGCTGGGGGCCGTGCGCCCGGACCTGGAGGACGATCCTCTGGCCGGTCTGCAGCTGGAGGGCCTACGCCACCCCCTGCTGCTCTGGCAGCAGCGACGGGCCGGAGGCCAGGCGGTGATCCCGGTGGATGTGCGCGTCAGCCGGGAGCTGCGGGTGGTGGCGATCACCGGCCCCAACACCGGTGGCAAGACGGTGACGCTCAAGAGCGTCGGCCTGGCGGCGCTGATGGCGCGAGCCGGCCTGTTCCTGCCCTGCAGCGGCACACCACGGCTGCCCTGGTGCGCCCAGGTGCTGGCCGACATCGGCGATGAGCAGTCGCTGCAGCAGAACCTCTCCACCTTCAGCGGCCACGTGCGCCGCATCGCCCGGATCCTGGCGGCCCTGCCCGCGGCCGGCTCGCCGACGCCCCCGACCGGGGCCTCGCTGGTGCTGCTCGATGAAGTGGGCGCCGGCACCGATCCCACCGAGGGGACGGCCCTGGCGATCGCCCTGCTGCGCCAGCTGGCGGAGCGGGCGCGGCTGACGATCGCCACCACCCACTTCGGCGAACTCAAGGCGCTCAAGTACAACGACCCCCGCTTCGAGAACGCCTCGGTGGCGTTCGATGTGGAGACCCTCTCGCCCACGTACCACCTGCAATGGGGCATCCCCGGCCGCAGCAACGCCCTGGCGATCGCCAGCCGCCTCGGCCTCGATGGCGCCGTTCTGGAGCAGGCCCGGGAGCTGCTGGCGCCGCGGGGAGAGGGGGAGGTGAACCAGGTGATCGCGGGGCTGGAGAACCAGCGCCAGCGCCAGCAAGAGGCCGCCGAGGAAGCTGCGGCCCTGCTGGCCCGCACCGAGCTGCTGCATGAGGAACTGCTGCAGCGCTGGCAACAGCAGAAGGAGCAGAGCGCTGAACTGCAGGAGCAGCGGCGCCAGCAGCTGGAGCGCTCGATCCGCGATGGTCAGCAGGAGGTGCGGCGCATCATCCGCCGCCTGCGCCAGGGCCGCAACGCCGACACCAGCGTGCTGGGGGAAACCGCACGCCGCGCCGGCCAGCGGCTCAAACACCTGGAGCAGCAGCACCGGCCCAGCCCGGAGCGACGCGAGCACCAGGGCTGGCTGCCAGCGGTGGGCGAGCGGGTGCGCGTGCTCTCGCTGGGGAAGGCCGGCGAGGTGCTGGCCCTCTCCGAGGACCGCCGCGAGCTGACCGTGCGCTGCGGCGTGATGCGACTGAACCTGGAGCTGAGCGCGATCGAGGGACTGCACGGGGAGAAGCCGGCACCGCCGCCCGAGCCCCTGAAGGCCCAGGTGGCGATCCGCAGCCGCCGCAACCCCGCCAGCCGGGGCCCCGAGGTGCGCACCAGCAGCAACACCGTCGACGTGCGCGGCCTGCGCGTGCATGAGGCAGAAGCGGCGGTGGAGGAGCAGCTGCGCGCCGCCAACGGACCGGTGTGGGTGATCCATGGCATCGGCACCGGCAAGCTCAAGCGGGGCCTGCGTGACTGGCTGACGACCCTGCCCTACGTGGAGCGCGTCAGCGACGCCGAGCGCGGCGACGGCGGTCCGGGGTGCAGTGTGATCTGGCTGAAGTAGGGAGGAACCGTGCCGGCACGGCGGCGGCGACGCGTCAGCCGATCACCGGCAGCAGCGGCTCGGGCCCCCGCAACGGCTGCGCCTCCGGCCGGGGAATCGCCTCACCAGTGCCATCGAACAGGCGCCAGCCGCAGGGATCCACCTCGAGATGCACGGTCTGGCCCGGCACCACCCCCTGATCAGGGCTGGAGCGCAGCTGCACCAGATGGTCGCCGTCGAGCAACCGACAGGTGAGCAGCTGCTCATTGCCGAGGGCCTCGACGTGGCTCACCTCGGCCGGCAGGTTGCGGTTGGTGGCGGGAGCCAGCTTGAGGTGCTCGGCCCGCAGACCGGCCGTCAACGGGGACTCCCCGCCCTGGCCGTGCCATTGCTGCAGCGCCTCCGCGATCGGCCCCTCGGGCAGGAAACGATGGCGGCCGAGCTGAAGCTGGCCAGCACCGACGCTGGTCACCGGCAGTAGGGTCATCGGCGGACTGCCGATGAACTGGGCCACGAACACATTCGCAGGCCACTGATAGAGCTCCAGCGGTGTGCCGAGCTGCTGCAGCACGCCGCGGTCGAGCACGGCGATGCGGTGGCCCATGGTCATCGCCTCCACCTGGTCGTGGGTCACGTAGACCGTGGTGGTGCCGAGGCGCCGTTGCAGCTCGACGATCTGGGCACGGGTGCCGGTGCGCAGCTTGGCATCGAGATTGCTGAGGGGTTCATCCATCAGAAACACCGCCGGTTGGCGGGCGATGGCCCGGCCGAGGGCGACGCGCTGCTTCTGGCCGCCGGAGAGCTCCTTGGGCCGACGCTCCAGCAGCGCCTCCAGCTCGAGCGTGGCGGCCACCTCGGCGATGCGCTGCTCGATGCGCTGCTCCCGCGCTGAGCTGAAACGCAGGGGGACCGGCCAGTGACGGCTGGCCCGAGAGAGACCATCGCCAAGCTGCTGAACCGGCGAGCGCCGCCGCTGCCGGCGCAGGCCGAAGCCGATGTTGTCCGCCACGCTCAGGTGGGGATACAGGGCATAGCTCTGGAACACCATCGCCACGTCCCGCTGAGCGGGCCGTAGCCGGGTGACACAACGATCACCCACGAACAGCTCGCCGGAACTGGGCGCTTCCAGGCCCGCCAGCAGCCGCAGCAGCGTGCTCTTGCCGCAACCGGACGGCCCCACCAGGACGAGGAACTCGCCATCGGCGATCTGCAGATCCAGGTGGCGCAACACCTCAACCGGGGCGCCGCCACGCCGGGGCGGGTAGGTCTTGCTGACCTGCTGAAAGCGAACCTCTGCCAAGACGCGGCCCTGCGGCGGCCCGATCCTAGGGTTGGTCAAATGCAGTTCATTGATCAGGCCCGCATTGCGGTGCGGGCGGGCCGCGGCGGCGACGGCATCGTCGCCTTCCGCCGCGAAAAATATGTGCCGGCCGGTGGCCCCTCCGGCGGCGACGGGGGCCGTGGCGGCGATGTCTGGCTGGAGGCGGACCCCAACCTGCAGACCCTGCTCGACTTCAAGTTCAAACGGCTGTTCGAGGCGGTGGATGGCCGCCGGGGCGGACCGAACAAGAGCACCGGCGCCAGCGGCGATCACCTCACGATCAAGGTGCCCTGTGGCACCGAAGTGCGCGACCTGCGCACCAACATCCTGCTGGGGGATCTCACCGACAAGGGCCAGAGGCTGCTGGTGGCCTGTGGCGGCCGCGGTGGGCTGGGCAACGCCCACTACCTGAGCAATCGCAACCGTGCTCCCGAGAAGTGCACCGAGGGACGCGACGGCGAGGAGTGGAACCTGCAGCTTGAGCTGAAGCTGCTGGCGGAGGTGGGGATCATCGGGCTGCCGAACGCCGGCAAGAGCACCCTGATCTCGGTGCTCTCGGCCGCACGCCCCAAGATCGCCGACTATCCCTTCACAACCCTTGTGCCGAATCTGGGGGTGGTGCGCCGTCCCACGGGTGACGGCACCGTCTTCGCGGACATTCCCGGCCTGATCGCCGGCGCCGCCCAGGGAGCGGGCCTCGGGCACGACTTCCTGCGCCACATCCAGCGCACGCGCCTGCTGATCCACCTGGTGGATGCCAGCAGCGACGACGTGGTGGCGGACCTGATGGTGGTGGAGCAGGAGCTGGAGGCCTACGGCAATGGCCTTGCCGAACGACCGCGCCTGGTGGCGCTGAACAAGATCGAGCTGCTGCTTGAGGAGGAGCTGGCAGAGAAGCTGGAGCAGGCGCGCGCGCACTGCGGCCAGCCGGTGCTGGCCATTTCGGCCGCCACCTCCGCCAACCTCGACCAGCTGCGCTCGGGCGTCTGGCGAGAGCTCGGCATCTGAGACCAGGCCGGCACGGGGAGCGACCGAGCGGAGCATCCCCGATCCATCGGACCAAAAAAAACGGGGGCGATGCCCCCGTCAACCATTCCTGAAGCCTGGATCAGTCGTCGTAGACGAGGCACTCGGGAGCATCGGGGTTCAGATCACAGAACACCTCGAGCGGCGTGGGATCGTGGCTGTCCTCAGGGTGGTGCGCCTTGTACTCCTGGAGGTCCTTGAGCTCGTCTTCGAGGTGGCGGACCTTGCCGGTATCGCCCGCCGCCTTGGCCACCTCGATGTCGTTCTGGTCCTTGGCGATGTGCTCGTCGATGGTGTTCATGGAAGGGGCCGTCAGTGCTCGGGCCGCTCGACGTCGTGCACACCATACGGGGCCCACCCCGGGGATGGAGCAGTTTGTGGCGGGGTTCTGATTCCGTCCGTGAGGCGCGCAACGGCGAGGCGGGCTAACACGGGACTATCAGCGGAGCAGCGATGGCACGCATCCGGCAACGAAGGGATCGCCATTTCATCGACGATCAGGGGCGCCTGTACTGGATCAACGGGCCGGACCATCACTGCTACCTCTCCGAGCAGCGCCAGTGGCGGCAGGGGCTGAGCTTCGACGAGATCCTCGAGTGGAAGCAGTGCGCGCCCAGCGGCCTGGTGAGCCAGCGCTTCTGCTCACCCCAGGCGGCCTGCGAGGCCTTCGAGCACAACCAGGTGCAGTGGAACCTCGATCTCTACCTGCGCCATATGGGCGATGAGATGGCGCTGCAACGGGGGGCCGACGATTACAAACCAACCAGCATCAAGGAGCTGGAGCTCCGGGGCGGACGTCTGCGGCAGCCCCCCTGGCAGGGCACCAGCACGCCGCCGCCGCGCTGCGATCTGAGCGCCAGACCCGCGACGCCGGCGGCATCGGCATCGGCCTGCCTGGCCGCCAGTCGGACCGAACTGCCACATCTGCGGCGACGGCGCCGCTCGGGTGCATCAGCTGGCTGATGCACCAGGTCAGCCCGCGAGCTCGCTGAGCTCCAGCCAGCGCTCCTCACCGCGCTCGATCTGCAGCAGGAGGGCGGAGAGCTCCCCACTGAGGCGCTCCAGGGCGGTGTAATCCCCCCCGGGGGCGCCGGCCGCCAACTGCGCTTCAAGGGCGCTGCGGCGCTCCTCCCAGGCGGGCAGATTGACCTCCAGATCGGCCAGTTCGCGGTTCTCGCGGAAGGTGCGGCGACGTGGTCTGGCCGGGACGGCCGGCTGCGGCGCGGGAGCGGGATCCGCTGGGCCTGCGACGGCAGCCCCAGCAGCGACAGCACCAGCTGTGGCATTGGCGGCCTCGCGATCGAGGTAGGCGCTGTAGTTGCCTTCAAAGCGCTGCAGCTCGCCGTTCTCGAAGCAGAACAGGCGATCCACGGTGCGATCGAGGAAGTAGCGGTCGTGGGAGACCACCACCACACAACCGCGGAAGTCCTCAAGGAAGTCCTCAAGCACGGTCAGGGTCTGCACGTCGAGGTCGTTGGTGGGCTCATCGAGCAGCAGCACGTTGGGGGCCTCGATCAGCAACCGGCAGAGGTGCAGGCGGCGGCGTTCACCGCCGGAGAGGCGCGTGACCGGCTGGTGCTGCTGAGCCGGCGGGAACAGAAAGCGCTCCAGTAGCTGGGAAGCCGAGAGGGTGCTGCCGTCGAGCTCGATGCTGCTGGCCGCATCCTTGACCACATCGATCAGCTTGCGCTCGCGGCCGGCGGCATCGGTGGCGGCCAGCACCTCATGGCTGTGCTGATCGAAGTAGGCCAGTTTCACGGTGCTGCCCAGCTCCAGCCGGCCACCGTGGGGCTGGCGGCGGCCGGCGATCAGATCGAGCAGGGTCGATTTGCCGGAGCCATTCGGGCCGATGATGCCGACCCGGTCCTCGGGACTGAAGTCGTAGCTGAAGTTGCGCAGCAGCGGCCGGGCGCCGGTCTGCCGCGCTTCCTCGCTGGCCCACACCGCCAGGTCCTCGGCTTCGATCGCCCGCTTGCCGAGGCGACGGCGATTGCTGCTGAGGCTGAGCTGGCCCTTCTGCTGCCGCTTCGGGGCCTCCTGCATCGCCTCGATGCGCTGGATCCGGGCCTTCTGCTTGGTGCTGCGCGCCTTCGGACCGCGCCTGAGCCACTCCAGTTCACGGCGCAGCACGGCACGGGCCTTGGCCTCGCTAGCGGCGACGGCGGCCTCCTCCTCCGCCTTGCGCTCCAGGTAATAGGCGTAGTTGCCGCTGTAGCCCCGCGCCTCACCCCGGTCCACCTCGACGATGCGGCGGGTTACCTGATCGAGCACGTAGCGATCGTGGGTGATCAGCACCAGGGCACCGGCGAAACGCTGCAGATAGCCCTGCAACCACTGGATGCAGTCGGCATCGAGATGGTTCGTGGGCTCATCGAGCAGCAGCACATCCGGCTCGGCCACCAGCGCCGCCGCCAGGGCCAGGCGCTTGCGATAGCCACCGGAGAGGTCGCCGACGCGCCGTCCGCCATCGCGGATGCCGAGGCGATCGAGCACCTCACGGATCTGCTGCTCCAGCCCCCAGGCCTGGCTCTGGTCCATGCGGGCGTTGAGGCTGCCCAGTTCCGCCAGCAGGGCAGTGTCGTCGGCACCATCGGCATGGGCCTGGGCCAGGGCCTGGCTGAGCTCGGTGTAGCGGGCCAGCAGCTGCATCTTCTCGCCGCTGCCGGCGAACACCTGCTCAAGGACCGTGCGCTCGGGATCGATCTCGGGCTCCTGGCTCACCAGCACGACCCGGGCCTGGGGCGCCACCCGCCGCTCCCCCTCCCCGGGCGGCTCCTCACCGGCCAGCAGGCGCAACAGGGTGGATTTCCCGGCTCCGTTGGGGCCGATCAGGCCGAGGCGGTCGCGCTCCTGCACGTGCAGATCGAGCCCTTCGAACAGGGTGCGGACGCCGAAGTCCTTGCGGACCTGCACCAGGCTGATCAGGCTCACGCGTTGGAGGTCAGGCGTTGCGCCTCCAGATAAGCAAAGACACTCTTGTCGCCCACATCGGCGGCGGCGGGCATCGGGAACTTGCGCAGCGTCAGCAGCAGCAGCAGCGCGGCCTCCAGGGCCAGGAGCAGCCCGCAGGCCCCGGCGCCGAGCACACCGCTGAGCCGCCCGAGCAGTGCCAGTGGCAGCAGCAACGTCACGCCGATGGCCTCCGGGCGGCGGAAGCAGAAGAACTCCTTGAAGCCGATGCCGGCCAGGGCGGCGAACAGCGGGCCGATCGCCCAGATCCAGCGACTGTCGGTGGCGACCGTGAGCGCCATCCGATCCGGCCCCACCACGAGCGCCAGGGCCAGCAGCCCGAGGCAGCCCAGCAGCCAGAACAGCTGCAGGGCGCGGTGCAGGGAGCGCAGGTAAATGTGAATCCAGCGCAGGGCCAAACCCAGACCCGCCGCAAGGGGCAGCAACCATGGCCAGAGACGCTCGGGGCCGAGCCAGCGCCACTGGGCCAGCAGGCCCGCCTGGGCCACCGCCACCAGCAGTAGCGCCAGGCGATAGCCGAGCACCTCGCGACGATCGGCCGCCGTGATCGTGAACGGGCCGTAGGCGCCGTCGTAGGTCTCCGCAGGCGGGGCCAGCGCGGGGGCGGGCTCGGTCATGGGGCTGGTGCGGCCGGGAGGGCGTTCACCAGTGTGGCCAGGGGCGGCGCAGCGGGCACGATGCCGGAGGGATTGAGGGGGAAGAGGGCCCCGTAGTAGTCGCGGCGCCAGGCCTCGGCGAAGCAGCAGTCCGCCACGCCGGGCAGGGCATGGAAGCGCTGACGCCAGCGCCACAGGGCAGGGAACTGCCACAGCGGGCGGCGGCTGACACCGAACAGGGGGGCGTACACCAGCTCCAGGCGGATCAGGGTGGGGAACAGCTGCACGTCCGCCAGGGTGAGCGCCTCACCGCAGAGCCAGGGCCCCGCCAGGGCAACCTCAGCATCCGCCAGGGCGTCGAACAACTCCGCCTCGGCGCGGTCATAGGCCGCCTGGTTGCGGGCGAACCCACAGCGGTAGACGCCATCGTTGACAGCGTGCTGGAAGCGCTCACGCCAGGCGTTGATCCTGGGCAGCAGGGCGGCGGGTTCGAGGTCAGGGGCGCCCTCGGGGGCCGGCCAGGCGTTGAGCAGCTCGATCAGGCGGGCGCTCTCCCCCACCAGGATCCGGCCGCTGCCCGCCTCCAGCAGCACCGGCACCGTGGCCCGCTGGCCAGCGACGGCTCCAGCGCGGCGGTAGAGCTGCTGCAGGGTGCGGCAGCCGAGCACGGGCTCGGGCAGGCACCAGCGGCCCGCAGCCGGATCCGGCTCGGCCACCACCAGGCGAATACTCGTCTGAAGGCCCCGCAACTGCCAGGTGAGCCAGGCCCGATGGGCCCAGGGACAGCTCCGCCCCACGATCAGCAGGTGACCTCCGGGCTCGGCGGCGGCGGCGGGCAGGGCTGGCCGCTGCGCGAAGGGGGAACCGGGGCGGCGGTAGTTGCCCTCGGCATCGGCCGGCCCCAGGCCGCCCATCAGCTGCAGCCACTGCCAGCGCCAGACGCTGCGGGCCGCCGCCACAACCATCGGTGGAATCGCCATCGGGGCAGGCAGAACCGCCGGACTGCTGCCAGGCTGACGCAACCGGAGCACGCGCGACAGGGTGATGGAGCCGAACCTCAGCCAGGACGGCGGCAGCGGGCGCCTGTTGCTGGTGGCCGGCACCCACGGGAATGAGCGCAATGCCCCCTGGCTGCTGGAGCAATGGCGGCAGCGGCCCCAGCTACTGGCGAGCGCAGGGCTGGAGCTGGAGCTCATGATCGGCAACCCTGCCGCCCTGGCGGCCAACCGCCGCTACATCGACCGCGATCTCAACCGCAGTTTCGCGCCGGAGCTGCTGCGGGATCCCGAGCGACAGGAACTGGAGGTGTTGCGGGCCCGCGAGCTGCTGGAGCTTGTAGGGCCTGCAGGCCGGCGGCCCTGCCCGGTGGTGCTGGATCTGCACAGCACCACCAGTGGGATGGGCAATTCACTGGTGGTGTACGGGCGACGGCCAACGGACCTGGCGCTGGCGGCGGCGATCCAGGCGCGCCTGGGCCTGCCGATCTATCTGCACGAAGCCGATGCAGCCCAGACCGGCTTCCTGGTGGAACGCTGGCCCTGCGGCCTGGTGATCGAGGTGGGACCCGTGGCCCAGGGACTGCTGCAGGCCACGACCTGTCGCCAGACGCAGCTGGCCGTGGAGGCGGCCTGCGACAGCCTGGCGGCGGCAGCGGCCGGATCCCTGCGGCTGCCGGATGGAGTGACGGTGCACCGCCATCTCGGCAGCCTCGATCTGCCGCGAAACGCGCAGGGACAACCGGCAGCCATCGTGCATCCCCTGCGCCAGAACCGGGACTGGGCGCCTGTTCACGGCGGAGCGCCCCTGTTCTGGCAGGCCGACGGCTGCAGCCTGGGGTTTGAACCGACCGATCTGGGGTTTGAACCGACCGATCGGGAGCTCGATCACTGGCCGGTGTTCATCAACGAGGCGGCCTACGGCGAGAAGAACATCGCTCTGGGTTTGACCCGGCGTGAACGCTGGCCCTGCGCCGTGGCCTGGGTGGATGCGCTGCGGCAGTGCCTGCGCCGGAACTGAGTGAGGTCGGAGGTCAGCCGCAGGCCCAGGTGGCCTGTTCCTTCGTACAGGGCAGATCACTGCTGGTGCCATCCGCCCAGTAGATCCGCAGGCGATCGTCCTGGGTTCCCATGCGGAAGGTCAGCGACTTGACCGGCCCTGCCGGGGGCTTGCCGGCCCGATCGGCGGTATTGGCCGCGTCGGGATTGGCCAACCGCTGCTCCAGTTGCTGGAGCCTGAGCTCAAGCCGCTGGAGGCGTTGCTCAGCCGCAGCATCCACGCGATCAGAGCGCGGGACGGAGGGCTGGCCCTGGCTGGTCGGCGTGGGCCGACAGCCGACCAGCAGCAGAACAGCCAGCAGGGGCAAGGTGCACCAGCGCATGGGCCAACCCTGGACGCGATCGATCGCCTCCCTCATAGCAATGGTCGAGGCCGGCAACCGCCCCGGCTCAACCGGTGAGGCGCTGACTCCAGTAGACGACGGCACCAGTGCGCTCCAGCTTCTGGCGGTGCCAGCGAGCCTCCAGCAGGGGAACGGTGAGCTGGCCACGCCTGCCAGCCAGCTCCCAACAGATCAGAACCAAAAGGACCAGGACAACGGAATCTGAATCCAAGCTTAAGACTCAGACGGGAAGCCATCAACGCGACGCGCCTCTGCGCGCCGTCCTTCCGCACACCTCTTTACAAACCCCGCAATGTTCCGTTACGTTGGCTGAGGCAGGGCGGGGATCCGACCTGTCCTTCCTACCCGCTCACGTCCGGCCACGGCCGGTGTCGCGAGCTCTTCTTTTCCGTACTCATGACCACCACCATCCAGCAGCGCCAAGGCGCTTCTGCG
>Ga0315899_10000456_pt1 | contig 49404 bp, 44 predicted proteins | sample LakEriMetagenome_2_FD_203518 | JGI IMG/M metagenome (GOLD analysis project Ga0315899, IMG submission 203518) | Freshwater fungal communities from buoy surface, Lake Erie, Ohio, United States - Buoy 4 MA112 | ecosystem: Environmental > Aquatic > Freshwater > Lake | place: USA: Lake Erie, Ohio...
ACGCGGATGGCGATGACCGGTGTTCACAACCGCGATGCCCGCTGCGAAATCAATATAGCGCTTGCCTTCGACATCCCAGATCTCGGCGTTTTCCGCGCGGTCGGCATAAATCTGCGTTGTCACACCGACGCCCCGCGAAATCGATTCCGTGCGCCTTGTTGCTAAAGCTGCGTTGTTCATCTCTCACCCCATCTTTATTGGCCCTGTTCCCGGGCGCTCCGCTTATTATGCAAGAAAAGCTTCAAATCAATGGGGCAGAACCCCGAGGCACCGCCACCTTGTCACAGGCTTCAACTCCCGCATCTGGCGGTTGGATTAGGCGAAGCGCGCGCCTTGTGAAAGTGCCACATTGGTTTAACAATTAGGTCCTGTCGCGATGGTCCGCCAAAAACCACGCTGTCTGTCACTGATTTGAGCCAAAAGGATATGCCATGACCGTGTTGATAACAGGCGCCAATCGCGGAATCGGACTGGCCCTCGCCCATTATCAAGCCGCTCGCGGCGAAACCGTGATTGCGACAACACGGAGCGAAATTCCCGCTACCCCGTCTTTGGTGCGTTGGGAGACGCTTGATGTAACCGAGCCCGCCTCCCATCGCGCTTTAGCCGCGAAACTTGCGGGCCTGCCCCTATCGCGCTTGATCTGCAATGCGGGCGTTCTTTTGGATCGCAACCAGACATTAGAAAACGGTTATAATGCAGAGCTCTGGGCCAAGACTTTCGCGGTCAATGTCACGGGCGTGTTTTTAACAATCCAAACCCTTCTGCCGAATCTTCTGAAAGGGCGCGGCAAGATTGCGATCATCTCCTCGCAAATGGGGTCAACCACGCGCGCGCCCGGCGGCTCCTATATGTATCGCGCGTCAAAAAGCGCGGCGCTGAATCTGGGGCGCAATCTCGCCACGGATTTGAAAATCAAAAATATTCCCGTTGGCATTTATCATCCGGGATGGGTGAGAACAGAAATGGGCGGCGCGGGCGCCGAGATCAGTGTTGAAGAGTCAGCCAAAGGCTTATCTGAACGTCTCGATGCGCTCTCGCTTGAGACAACCGGCTGTTTTGAATGTTGGGACGGACGACCCTATCCATTTTGATTCATGACATCTCTTCACTGTTGAGAGCCGCGCTATGAATTTCAACACAGAGTCCTTTATCCGCGCTATGCCGAAAGCGGAACTTCATATTCATATTGAAGGCACGCTTGAACCTGAGATGATGATGGAACTTGCCAAGCGCAATGGGGTTGCGCTTCCCTATAATACGGTTGAAGAGATCCGCGCGGCTTACGAATTCGGTTCACTGCAAGATTTTCTTGATCTTTATTATGCGGGCATGTCGGTCTTAAGATCCGAACGTGATTTTTTTGATCTCACCTTCGCCTATCTCACACGCATGCATCAAGAAAATACACGTCACGTTGAGATTTTTTTCGACCCGCAAGGCCATACCGAACGCGGCATTCGCTTTGATACGGTCCTTGACGGAATTTCGTCGGCATTGGAGAAAGCAAAAAAGACTATGGCATAACCTCGCGCCTGATCATGTGCTTCTTACGCCATCTTTCCGAAGAGTCGGCTTTTGAAACTTTCAAACATGCTTGTCGATGCAAGGATCGTATTTTTGGGGTGGGTCTTGATTCATCGGAAAAGGGTCATCCCCCTTCAAAATTTTCGCGCGTCTATCGTGCCGCGCGTGACGAAGGATTTGTGCCCGTGGCTCATGCGGGCGAAGAAGGGCCTTCCTCTTACGTGTGCGAAGCGCTGGATGATTTAAAAGTAAAACGCATCGATCATGGCAATCGTGCGCTTGAAGATCTCGCTTTGGTTAAGCGCATCGCGCAAGAAAAAATTCCGCTTACTGTTTGTCCGCTCTCGAATAAAAGACTGCAGGTCTGTCCGGATTTGACGCAACATCCTCTACAAAAAATGCTCGATGCGGGTTTGATTGTGACCATCAATTCGGATGATCCTTCCTATTTCGGCGGTTATCTTACAGATAATTTTCTAGCCATCACAAAGGCATTATCCCTTGACCGAAAGGCGCTCATGACGCTTGGACGTAATGCCTTCATCGCGAGCTTTCTGCCAGATCGGGAAAAGCAAAAAGCGCTTGATGTCTTTGACGAGTTTGCAGAGCATCACTAATTTTTGAGAATAGCATCAATCTATGCGGATCATTCGACCGTAACTCGCCTCGATATGTTTTTGTGGAGTGTTAACCGTGCGTCTTGTTACAAAAATGGCTTTGGCCTTGTCATCCTCGCTTATCATTCAATCACCAACCGCCTTCGCCCTCGATGATGGGTGGTACAAGGCCAAATCTGCGACAGGGGCATGCTCCGTATCAATGATGAAAGCAACGGTTGCCGTTGATCAAGGCGCGCCAATATCGCTGTCATTTATCAGCGAGACATTCACCTTCCCTAAGCCAGTTAAGCCGACAAAGTCAGCTAAACCGACAAAAATGACTTCGACAAACGAACAATTTGACGTGCAAATTTCTGAACCGGCTAAGAACCAACTGAAGATCAAGCTGATAAATGGCGAATGCGCCCAAGGCGAGGTAATTTATAGCCTCGCACCCTAGGTCCGTTTCTGCGGGAAACATTATGATATGAGGTTGTCGTCGACCCCGTGCGCGCCTATAGCTTGCCTAACACCGACCTGGATGAGGACCTCATGTTTTCCGCGCTTTTCGCTCGTTTTGTTGCTTTGATCGGCTCACTGATGATTTTGTGGCGCCGCGCTACGATTCCGGCACCGGCTCAGGCCATTGGCCTTGCGCCCGCCATTCCCGCGCCGCGCCCACAAGGCGCGCTGCCCACGCTCAAAATGCCCACAGCAAAAGGGTGGGAGACAGGGCATCTGCCACAGGTTGCGCCGGGCCTCAAAGTGAATGCCTTTGCCACAGGCCTCAAACATCCGCGCTGGATCGAAGTTCTGCCGAATGGCGATGTCGCCGTTGCGGAAGCGCTCTTTGTGCCGGGTGGCATTTCATCTGTTTTTGACTACGCGATGCAAAGCACAATGCGGCGCGCAGCTGCCATTGGCGAAAGCCCTAACCGTATCACTCTGTTGCGCGATCGCAATCGTGATGGGGTTGCCGAAGAACGCTTCACATTTCTTGATCAACAAAATCAGCCTTTCGGCATGGCGCTGCATGACAATGTTTTTTACGTTGGTAATACCGATGCGTTAATGGCCTTTGATTACCAAAACGATGCCACACGCTTGAATGGACCCGGTCGCAAACTTGCGAGCTTCAAACCTGGCGGCCATTGGACGAGAAGTTTGATCTTCAGTCCTGATCGCAGCAAGATTTATGTCGGTGTTGGTTCGCTTTCCAATATCGCCGAACTAGGTATGGAGGTGGAAGAAGGTCGCGCTTGTATTTATGAGGTCGATCTCAAAACATATGAGTCCCGCATTTTTGCAAGTGGTTTACGCAACCCTGTAGGCGTCGCGTGGGAACCCACAACACAATCACTCTGGACGGTTGTGAATGAGCGCGATGGGATCGGCGATGAGACACCGCCCGATTATCTGACAAAGGTTGAAGACGGCGCGTTTTATGGATGGCCCTATTGCTATTGGGGACAGACGGTTGATGAACGCGTGCCGCAAGATCCTCAATTGGTCGCCAAAGCGCGTCGCCCAGATTATGCTTTGGGCGGTCACACCGCATCGCTTGGTTTGTGTTGGTTGCCGGAGGGCACATTGCCCGGCTTCGGCGCGGGTATGGTCATCGGTCAACATGGCTCCTGGAATCGCAGCACACTGTCGGGCTATCGCGTTGTCTTTGTGCCTTTCAGCGATGGAAAGCCTTCTGGTCGTCCGCGCGATATTTTGTGGGGCTTCTTGTCACCTGATGAGCGTTATTCCTATGGACGTCCCGTGGGCGTTTCGCTCGCACCGGGCGGCGGCATCCTTGTTGCCGATGATGTGGGTGATGTGATTTGGCGCGTTGTGGGCGCGTGACGCTGTCGCCTCACCGCATTAAAGATACCAACGCAATGCCGATCACGCGAAGAATGATGTTGCTTGCCGGAAGCGCTGCAGCGCTTCTGCCTTTACCAACAAAATCACGTGCTGAGGATATCATTCGTATCGCAACACTCGCCAGCGGAACCGTCGCCTGGGAAATCGATACAATTCTTCATCACGGACTTGATCGAAAATTTGGTTTCACCTTGTCCGTTGTCCCTGTTGCGGGAAAACAAAGCGCAGATGTTATGCTTGCGGCTGGCGCCTGCGATGTCATCGTGACGGATTGGATCTGGGTGTCACGACAACGCCAGCAAGGTGCGGATTACACCTTCATTCCCTATTCAAAGCAAATTGGTGCGTTGCTCATAAAACCGAATTCATCAATCAAGACTCTTGCGGACCTTAAAGGTAAAAAGATTGGTGTTGCGGGTGGGCCGACCGACAAGAGTTGGATCTTAATCCGCTCTTTTGCAAAAAAGACGATGGCAATTGATCTTGAAAAAGACAGTGAAGCGGTTTTTGCCGCACCGCGACTCCTCAATGAAGAGTTTGAACGGGATCATATCGACGCGATCATGACTTATTGGCAGTTTTCTTACCCTCTAAAAGCCAAAGGCGCGCGTGAACTTATTGCCTTGTCTGATGTTGCGAAAACATTAGGGCTTGATCCCGATACGCCGCTCTTGGGCTATGTATTTTCTGAACGTCTAGCCAAAACGCACAGCGGGATCGCAACAAAACTGGCGCGCGCGTCACAAGCAGCAAAATTGATATTAGCAAAAGATGAAGCGGAATGGATAAGATTAAGACCGTTGATGAATGTTGAAACGGATCAAGATTTTGAAGCTTTGAAAGCAGGCTTTCGCGCGGGCATCCCCGCCGCCACTATGCCAAACAAAGTCGCGGCAGAGCGCCTTTTGCAGACGCTTAGCGAAAGTGGCGACACCCATCTAAGGGGTGAGAATGCCACACTTGCTTCCGGGACTTTTGTTGAATTTTGATCCTGTCCTTCGAAGATAAAAGTCTTTAATCTCTCTCCATGTTTCGCTCCTTCCGTCTTCCCTTTTTATCGACGCTTCTTCTCATCATGATATGGGGGGGCTTCGCGTTTCTTTTGCAAAGCCGATATCTCCCTTCGCCTATCGATGTCGCCAAAGCCTTTATCGAGGAACTTTCTTCCGGCGCCTTACTCTTTCATCTCTCAGCCACTTTTTTGCGTGTGATGGCTGCATTCATCATCGCGCTTGTTTTCGGCACCGCCATTGGCCTTATGCTTGGCCGATCAAATAAAGCCAATCAATTCTTTGATCCTTGGCTGATCTTTGCACTCAATCTCCCGGCTCTGGTTGTCATCGTGTTCTGCTATCTCTGGTTCGGATTGACAGAAGTCGCCGCCATCACAGCCGTTGCGCTCAATAAGATTCCCAATACGGCAATCACCATGCGCGAAGGACGAAAAGCATTGGATCCGATGCTTGATGAAGTCGCCACCATCTATCGCTATAAGGGATGGCAAAAATTTACTGATTTTACATTGCCACAACTAGAACCCTATCTCGCCGCGAGCATTCGTAACGGCTTGGCCCTCATTTGGAAAATTGTGCTCGTTGTTGAACTTCTCGGCCGCAGCAATGGTGTCGGGTTTCAAATCAATCTCTTTTTCTCGCAATTCGATCTCACAGGTATTTTGGTCTATACGCTGAGTTTCATGGCGATTGTCGGTTTGATCGAAAGACTTGTGATCAAGCCGTGGGAAAGACGTGCCCGCGCCTGGCGGGGTGAAACGCCATGAATTTCAACTTCACCACAAAATCCTATGGCAAAGAAACGATTCTCCGACCTATCAATCTGACTCTTATAAAAAATCAGATCATTGTCCTGATGGGCCCTTCGGGCTCAGGAAAAACAACGCTTTTGAAACTCATGGCCGGTCTTGAGACGGATGACCACCAATACGCGAATAAAAATCCAAAGATCGGCATGATGTTTCAAGAACCGCGCTTGCTGCCGTGGAAAACTGTGAAAGAAAATATTGAAATGGCAGGTCCGAGCAATCATCTTCTGAAAGAATTAAATTTGGAAGACGCAGGCACTCTATACCCACGACAGATTTCACTCGGTATGGCGAGGCGCGTTGCTTTTGCGCGGGCGCTCGCCTCAAAACCGGACCTTCTTCTGCTTGATGAACCCTTTGCTTCGCTTGACCAAGAACGTGTCGCTTTAATGCAGAGTTTAATTCTGAAAACCAAAGAAAAGCTCGAAATTCCGATGGTGATCACGACACATGATCGTAGCGAAGCCGAAGCGCTTCAGGCAAAAATTTATCGGCTTGAAGGCCGACCCGCGTCACTGATCAGCGTTGATTGACAGATTTCAAAAAACAGAATGATCACCACGTTCATGGTGTAAATTGCCGCGGATCAATTGATCATAATGCTCAAAGAGGGTGTCCTGCCCTGTTGAAGGCGTAAGATTCTCATCATAGACGCCGGTTTCTCGATTAAGAACCAACATCGACTCGGTCGCATAATAATAGCCAATGCGCGCCAATTCCGCTTGATCAGCGAATCGTGAATAAACACGACCGACCAAAGTCAATATCATGATGATCCATTTCATAAACCAAAGCGGAACCGATTTGAATTTTGGTTCACGTTGAAGGCGCGAGAAAAGATAATTCCCCTGATCAAGAGGTGTGATTGCAGGGCCCGGACCACCGATCGGCAATATCTTATTCCAGTGATTGTGATCACTAAGACTCTTCACAATGAACACTGCGAGATCGCGATCACTAATCGGTTTGCACGCTGTCAAACGCCCATCGCCAAAGATGAGAAATGATTTTCCGGCTTTCACGCGCTCAACCTGACCCGAGAGTGATTTAAAGAAAGCCGTCGGCCTTATGATTGAATAGATCAGGCCTGAATCGATCAGATCTTTTTCAAAAGCAAGCTTTGCATGTTGAAATTCTAAGCGCGGCTTTTGTACGCAGAGTGCGGAGAGCAAAATGAAGTGCTTCGCACCAGTTTGTTTTGCGGCATCCAACACATGACGATGCGCTTGGTAATCGATCGCCCACGCATCCTGAGGCGTGCCCGTGCGAGACGCCAAGCAAGAAACCACCACATCAAAACTCTCATGATTAAAGCCGTCGACAGACAGTGATTTCGCATCCGTAACATCACCATAACGGAGCGTGAGACGCGGATGCTGAGGCATCACATCAGAATTCGAGGGCGTTTCGATCTTGCGACGAAGAAAGCACGTCACGGCATGACCGTGATCAAGTAACGTCTTTAATGTTGCGCGACCAATTGTTCCCGTCGCGCCAAGCATGAAAATGCGTTTTTGTCCGGCTATGGCGGCCTGCGCTTCAAAATCAGAATCACTTGCGGTCATGGTCTTGCCTCACGACAAAACCCTAACAGGGTCACGCGCTGAGACAAAGCCCCGATGATCCTTAACTATGTAAGCCCGGCGCTTCCTGCCCCGTACTCGCAACATATTCCGTATAACCGCCGCCATAAACGCGCACGCCCTCGGATGTAAGTTCAAGGACACGGTTCGAGAGCGCCGACAAGAAATGCCGATCATGCGAAACAAAGAGCATCGTGCCTTCAAAGTCTGCAAGCGCCTTGATCAACATGTCTTTGGTCATCACATCAAGATGGTTGGTGGGCTCGTCGAGCACCAAAAAATTTGGCGGATCATAAAGCATGCGTGCCATCGCCAATCGCGCTTTCTCGCCCCCCGATAATACGCGACATTTTTTCTCGACATCGTCGCCGGAAAAACCGAAACAACCCGCAAGCGCGCGCAATGAACCCTGCCCCGCTTGCGGGAAAGTGGATTCAAGAGACTCGAATACGGTATGCTCACCCTCAAGAACATCCATCGCGTGCTGCGCAAAATAGCCGAGCTTCACACTGCCGCCGATAGAAACACTGCCTTGATCGGGCTCGGTATTTCCGGTGATCAATTTCAATAATGTCGATTTGCCTGCACCATTAACGCCCATCACACACCAGCGCTCTTTGCGACGAATGCTGAAATCCAAACCTTCATAGATGCGACGACTACCATAAGCCTTATAAATATTTTTAAGCGCGGCGACGTCATCGCCTGAACGGGGCGCAGGCGGAAATTCAAAGAGAATCGATTGTCGCCGTTTAGGCGGTTCGATTTTATCGATCTTTTCGAGCTTTTTCACACGACTTTGAACCTGCGCCGCATGAGACGCGCGCGCTTTGAAGCGCTCGATGAATTTGATTTCTTTTGCGAGCATCGCCTGCTGACGTTCAAACCGCGCTTGCTGTTGGCGCTCATTCAACTCGCGCTGCTCTTCGTAAAATCTATAATTCCCCGAATAGGTATTGAGCTCACCGCCATCAATTTCCAGAATTTTTGAAACGACGCGATTCATGAATTCGCGATCATGCGAGGTCATGATCAAAAGCCCTTCATAGGCTTTCAAAAAATGTTCGAGCCAAATCAGGCTTTCAAGATCGAGATGGTTGCTCGGCTCATCGAGCAGCATCGCGTCGGGCTTCATGAGCAGAATGCGCGCAAGCGCCACACGCATTTTCCAACCACCGGAGAGAACGCCGACGTCCCCTTCCATCATCTCATCACTAAAACTCAAACCGGAAAGCACTTCACGCGCCCGGCTTTCAAGCGCATAACCATCAAGCTCTTCGAATTTCGCCTGTACTTCGCCATAGCGTTCAACCAAGCTTTCAAGCTCGTCATAGCGCGCGGGATCGGCCATGGCGCTTTCAAGCGCTTTCAATTCGATGGCGACTTCACTCACCGGTCCAACGCCGTCCATCACTTCGGCAATCGCGGAGCGGCCTTTCATCTCGCCGACATCTTGGCTGAAATAGCCAATTGTCACACCACGATCGAGACTGATCTGCCCTTCATCGGGTTGCTCCTCGCCAGTGATGAGACGGAAAAGCGTCGTTTTCCCTGTGCCATTCGCACCCACAAGGCCGACTTTCTCGCCACGTTGCAAAGCTGCGGAGGCTTCAATGAACACGATCTGGTGTCCATTCTGCTTACTGATATTGTCAATACGGATCATCGGGCGGGTCGGCTCTTGGTCAAAAGGGATGCAGTGCCCATAGTCCATTCGCCTTTCGGAGGAAAGAGGCAGAGACAATATTGATCGAAATCTTCCGAAACTTCCGAGAGGGTGACTCGGTCGGCGCCGCGCAACAAAAAAGGCGGTGAAGGACGATCCCTCACCGCCTTGATAGATGGGTACTAGAAAAATTTAGCCAAACACATTGGTCAGCGCGCGATCAATCACATCTGTGATCCGATCAATATCATTCGCCGTCGCAATCAAAGCGGGTGAGAGGCAAAGCGTATTGTTCAATCCGTCAAGCGAACGGTTGGTCGCGCCGATGATCACACCTTGCTTCAAGCAATCGGCAACGACTGCCTGCACACGCTTTTCTTCAATCGGCTCTTTGGTTTTGCGATCCGCCACCAACTCAGCACCAAGGAAGAGGCCGAGACCGCGCACATCGCCAACCACACTGTGCTTTTCTTTCAGCGCTTCGAGATTTTTGAGGCAATGCGCGCCCATCCGCACGGTATTATCGAGAAGATTTTCGTCTTCGATGATGCGCATATTCTCCAACGCTGCGACCGGACCCGCGGTGCAGCCGCCAAAGGTCGAGATGTCACGGAAATAGCTCATCGGATCGGTCGCATCATCTTTGAACATTTCAAAGACGCGTTCGGTTGTCACCGTGCAGCTGATCGCTGCATAGCCCGAAGCGACGCCTTTCGCCATCGTGACGAAATCGGGCTTCACGCCATATTGCTGATAGCCGAACCATTTGCCCGTACGACCAACGCCGCACACCACTTCGTCGATGTGGAGCAGAACATTATATTTTTCGCAGATCTGCTGCACACGTTCCCAATAACCCTTTGGCGGAACGATCACACCGCCGCCCGCTGTTACAGGCTCAAGAACAATGCAGCCCACCGTATCGGGACCTTCGCGCAAAATAACTTCTTCAATCGCATTCGCGGCGCGCTCGCCATAATTTTCGACATCCCATTGTTTGCGATATTCAAGGCAATGCGGCACTTGAATGAAGCCATCAGGGAACGGTCCGTATTGCGCGGCACGTTGCGGCTGGCCGGATGTCGCAAGCGTGGCAATGGTGGTGCCGTGATAATCGCGCTCGCGGAACAAGATCTTCCATTTCTTGCCACCATGATGACGATGCGCGATTTGGCGCACCATCTTGTAAACTTTCTCATTCGCTTCCGAGCCGGAATTTGAATAGTAAACGCGCGTCATGCCGGGCATTTTGCTGATGAGCTTCTCAGCAAAAAGCGCGCCTGGAATCGTGCCGGCAGCACCAGCAAAATAATTGAGCTTCACGAGCTGATCGCGCACCGCATTGGCAATGCTCTCGCGGCCATAACCAACATTGACCGTCCACACGCCGCCAGAGACCGCATCAAGATATTCATTGCCGAGAGCGTCCCAGAGCTTCATGCCCTTGCCCTCGATATAGATACGCGGATTGATCGTTTCATAGACCTTATGTTGGCTCAAATGATGCCACACATTCGCGCGATCGGCTTCAATCACATGGCCGAGATCGTTAGGGCTGATATTCAGGGTCATAATCGTCACTCCACAATTGAGCTGCCGTAGGCACGTTAAAATCCTTTCTTGAAACTATCATAGGAGCGGCAGCATCAGAAGTGGCGGCGCAGTAAATATTCCTCCAACCACAAACCGGCCGCACCGCACAATGGTCTCTTCGGGCGCGCTCCCCACAGGCCGCCTGGTGCCGGGAAAAGGCGCAGCCTCCTGTAAATCATTCCGAAAATAGCTCATTTGACGTATCAAATTACGATTGTCGGCAAAGATCCCGTTGCGATGACCGCTACGCCTGATCATGCGGCACAACTCAATGCGCGCTCTTCGTAAATTTCTGGCTCAATAAGTTGCACGATCTGGTCCAAGCTGCCACCTTCGTGTGGCAAGCGGCGATCAGAACCTTATTTCAGATGGTTGGCCTCGGCCGCCAGACTCTGTGCCAAGAGCTTTTTGGCCAGGACAACGGCGGATGCCGCATTGGTCGCGGTTCCATCTGCTCCGATTTGCTCAACGAGTCCCGGATTCGCAACCACCATGGGACCGCCAATCATGACTCCGATATGGGGATTTAACGACTGGACACGCAGAGCCTTAATCATTTTTGACAAAGCATCTATATGAGTGTGCCCGCTGATTGAAAAGCCGATGACTGCAAGCCATTCACGCGCAACAACATCAAGAAGCTGATCGGTTTCAGTGCCCACTAATGTCATAACAGACCACCCAGCAGCTCGCATAAATTTTTGAACAATTTGATTCCCAAAACTATGATCTTCGCCAGGCGCAACCATGATCAAGGCGCGGCGCTTTTCATCATAGGGCTTAATACGATCGAGATCAGAGAAATGATGTACAATGCGCTGCAACCGCGATATTCCGACGGTAACATCAAAGAAATTGATCTGATCCATATCCCATAATTCGCCGAGATACCGCGCGGTCGGCTCAAGCAATTCGAGATGCAAAGAATCAAGCGATATGCCGCGATCCCGTAACGTATAAATGTATTCGAGGGCATCCGCATTATCAGGCCCAAGAATTAAACCACTCAATTTATCGATATCAGCGGCGTCTGGATGGAGGGCCAAATCAGATGGAGTAAGGATTTTCGTGTTTTGCGACAACAGTGTTGGTATGATCGTTTTTGTTACGACATCCACAAGGATCGTCTCGCGCGCACCTTCAGAACCATTCTCGATGCCGCGCCTCTCGACATCTTCCACGGACCCCTCTCGGGATTCCCGATGGCAATCCGACTGAATGGAGGCAGAACGCGATTGGCCCTCTCCCGTCGGCAAGTCTTCCTCCCAGCGATCAGGTTCCACAACTGCTTTTTGGCCTTAGACGCGGCCTTTCTTAGAGCCTATCAACATAATCAGATTTGGCAAGTTGATGCCCCGCGCCCTTGAAATGGACACAAAAAGCTTGAGCTGGGGATCGTTTTAGAACTTCGCTAGGATCGATATCCCGCAGCCGCAGATACAGACTTGCCATCTGTACTTTCAGGGAGGTTTAATACTCGCCTTAGCGAAGGCAAGCAAACCACCTAAAGGGAGGCCCCATGGCAACGAGCATAAAACTCAGCGCAATTGAAAAAGGAACGGGACCAATACTTCTTCTGGTGCCGGGTTGGTCGCAAAGTGCAAAAAGTTATCAGGCTCAAATCGATGGTTTAAGTGATCGTTATCGCGTCATCGCTGTTGATATGCGCGGGCATGGAGATTCACCCAAACCCGCAAGCGGCTATCGCATCGCACGGCTTGCGCAAGATTTACGTGAATTCATTCTGGACCATAATCTCAATGATATATCGATTGGCGGCCATTCAATGGGCGCTTCAATTTTGTGGAGCTATATTGAACAATTCGGTGCCGATCGCATCTCAAAATTTATCTTCATCGATCAAGCCCCCGTTGTAACGAATGGCTTCGGCCTTGAAGGGCAAGCGTTAAAAGAGACGGGCGCCGCTTTCACACCCGATGTTCTTTATGCAACAGCCGCCGGCGTGGCGAATGCGCAATCGGCGGTTCTTGATGGACTGAAAGGTGCTTTTTTCAGCGCCTCAATCAGCGACGCGGTTGTCGCATTTAACAAAGCCGAAGCTCTTAAAATGCCCGGCACTTATGCTGCGCGATTGCTCGTTGATCATTGTAGTCAAGATTGGCGTGACGTCATCGAACATGTCGTCCCAAAACTTGGCAAGCCGGTTCTTGTTATTGGGGGTGCGCTTAACACCATCTTTCCCGTAGAGGCCGCCCAATGGATCGCTTCAAAAATTCCTGGCGCGCGGCTTGAAATTTTTTCTGCTGATGAGGGCGGAAGCCATTTCATGTTTGTAGAAAATCCAGAAAAATTTAATGCGGTGTTGAAATCCTTCGTCGGATAAAAGTGCAGATTTTTACTCATACACACCTAAAGCCTCGCTATCGCGCGAGGCTTTTTCTATTCAAGAGCTAAAATCAACTTTATATGCGCTGGCTATTCATCGCGGACGAGAGCACCTCTCGCTCAGACGCAGATAACACAAGACCAAGTTTTGTGCGTCTCCACAAGATATCGTCTGCCGTCTGCGCCCATTCCTCGCGCATAAGATAGTCAATCTCTCGCTTGGTTAACGTCCCCCCGAAATGCCGACCAAGATCAGACAGGGACTGTGCAGACCCCAAAATCTTACGCGCGCACGTTCCGTAAAGGCGACAAAGCCGCTCGAGATAAGCCCGCTCAAAATGGGGATAGTCAGCGAGCATCTGATCAACCAGATTTTGAAATCCCGTTTGCGGAAAATCGCCCCCCGGTAAAATTTCATGGGCCGTCCAACCCGCTTTCGAAGCGGAGAAAGGAAAGTGAGATTTCAACTTTTCAAGCACCGCTTCAGCCAAGCGACGGTACGTCGTGATTTTACCGCCAAAAACAGAGAGCAAAGGCGCTTGACCCTCGGGCGCGTCGAATTTCAGAACATAGTCACGCGTGGCCTCCTGTGCTTTTGATGCCCCATCATCATAAAGAGGTCGGACGCCGGAATAAGACCAAACAACATCATCGCGTTTAATAGGCGCCTTAAAATACTCACTGGCCGCCTCGATAAGATATGAAATTTCATCTTCCGTCGCATGAACGTCTTTCGGATCTCCCTGATAATCGCGATCAGTTGTGCCGATTAATGTGAATTGTTTTTGGTAAGGTATTGCAAAAATAATCCGGCCATCCGCGTTCTGAAAAATATAAGCACGGTCATGTTCATAAAGACGGCGCAAGACAATATGAGAACCCTGCACCAGGCGCACACGGGACTGCATATCAGATTTGACTTTACGCTGAAGAATATCCGCAACCCAAGGACCAGCGGCGTTCACAAGCGCGCGTGCTTCGATCGTTTTGATAGATTTGTTATGTTGATCTTCGATTGTGAGGCGCCACAAAGATCCGTACCGTTCCGCAGCAATCAGTTTTTTACTCGTTTCGATGACGGCGCCGTGCGCACGAGCATCCATCGCGTTTAAAACAACCAGACGCGCATCATCAACCCAGCAATCCGAATATTCAAAGCCAGTGGCCGCATCGGGCTTCAAGGGCACGCCCACCTCATCTTTGAAAAGATTAAGCGTGCGTGTTGCTGGCAGAAGTTTACGACCCCCAAGATGATCATAAAGAAAGAGGCCCAAACGCAAAAGCCATGCAGGCCGCAATCCACGATGGGCGGGAAGAACAAATCGTAAAGGCCAGATGATATGCGGCGCAAGGCGCCAGAGCCGCTCACGTTCAATCAGCGCCTCGCGAACTAAACGAAATTCATAATGTTCGAGATAGCGTAAACCACCATGAATGAGTTTCGTGGACCAACTGGATGTGCCGCTCGCGAGATCATTTTGCTCACACAAATAAACGGACAGGCCGCGACCTGCGGCATCCCGCGCAATGCCCGCGCCATTAATGCCACCACCGATGATCGCAATATCCACTTGCTGAGAAGCCACTTTTCGCCCTTCCTCACTCATGCTAAGATTAATGGCAGAAAAAAAACAGTTTGTAATCCCTCGAAGGCGTCAAAAGCAATTTGCGATGCGGAGCCATGTTCAGTGAGCCATATCCTAGCGGTAGATCAGGGTACAACCTCGTCGCGGGCCATTGTTTTCTCGTCAGATCTTCTGCCCATTGCGAGCGCACAGAAAGAGTTTCCTCAGCATTTTCCCAAAGCCGGCTGGGTTGAACATGATGTCGAGGAGATCTGGTCCGGCGTTCTCGATGTGACGCGACAAGCCCTTCGAAAGGCCCAACTCAACACAAATGATCTCACGGCCATCGGCATTACGAATCAACGCGAAACCACAGTGATTTGGGAACGCGCCACTGGCCGCGCGATTCACAATGCAATTGTGTGGCAAGATCGCCGCACTGCCGAAGATTGCCAAAAACTCAAATCCAAAGGCCATGAGGCTTTCGTGAGTGAAAGAACGGGCTTGCTGCTCGACCCCTATTTTTCGGCAACCAAAATCAAGTATATTCTTGACGAGATTCCAGGCGCACGCATCCGCGCCGAGCGCGGTGAACTGGCTTTTGGCACAATCGACAGTTTTCTCATCTGGCGTCTAACAGATGGCAAAGCACATCTCACCGACGCCACCAATGCCTCACGTACAATGCTGTGTAACATTCACACGGGCCAATGGGATGATGAGCTCTTGGCCTTGTTTGACATTCCGAAAACCCTCATGCCAGAAATCAAAGACTCATCGGCTGATTTTGGAATAACAAGTCCGGAAATTTTTGGTGCGGCGATTCCCATTCGTGGCGTTGCGGGTGATCAACAAGCGGCAACCATTGGACAAGCCTGTTTTGAACCGGGCATGATGAAATCAACGTATGGCACAGGTTGTTTTGCGCTTTTAAATACGGGCGATAAAGCCATCTCTTCCTCCAACCGACTGCTCACAACGATCGCGTACCAATTTAATGGCAAGCGCACTTACGCGCTTGAAGGCTCCATTTTTGTTGCTGGAGCCGCTGTTCAGTGGTTGCGTGATGGATTGAAACTTTTCACGGAGGCTTCGCAGTCCGGCGATCTTGCTGACCAAGCCGATCCCGCGCAATCAGTGTATCTTGTTCCCGCTTTTGTAGGTCTCGGTGCGCCGCATTGGGATGCCGACGCGCGCGGTGCGATGTTTGGTTTAACACGCAACACAGGCCCGCGTGAATTTGCAAAAGCCGCACTTGAGTCGGTCTGCTTTCAAACGCTAGATCTTCTTGATGCGATGCGTGCGGATTGGCAATCACCGTCACGCGCGATATTGCGTGTCGATGGGGGGATGACGGCATCAGATTGGACGATGCAACGTCTGGCGGATCTTATTGATGCTGAAGTGGATCGCCCCATGATTACGGAGACAACAGCCATGGGCGCCGCCTATCTCGCAGGCTTTGCGAGTGGGCTCTATCCCGAACCGAAAGAGTTCATGAAGGCATGGCGCCTTGAAAGACGCTTTTCCCCTCACATGGACTCAGGGTTACGCAGGACGCAAATCAATGGTTGGCGTGATGCGGTAAGCCGAACATTGACACATCGGCAGTGATCACTTTGGCCAATGTTAGAGAACTCATAATTAAAGATTTGGAATCAGAATGAAAATTGTGGTTTTCGGTGCGACCGGCATGATTGGCCAAGCGGTCATGAAAGAAGCGATCAGATCACAAGAAATCTCATCGATTACAGTCATCGGCCGCTCTCCGTCGATGTTTCTTGAGCAGAAGGTCAAGGAACTCATTGTACCCGATCTCTTCGATCTCTCATCCATTGAATCGGACCTTACTCCCTTTGACGCGTGTTTATTCTGCGTGGGTGTGTCGGCTGCTTTTCTTGATGAAGAAACTTACACGCATTTGACCTATGACCTCACAATCAAAGTGGCGGAAACCTTACTCAAATCAAATCCCTCTCTGACTTTCATTTATGTGACCGGTCAGGGTACGGACAGCACGGAAGCGGGCCGGACTATGTGGGCGCGCGTCAAAGGAAAAACAGAAAATAAACTTTTAATTATGAATTTTAAAGCCGCCTATATGTTCAGACCCGGTGCAATTCTGCCCCTTGAAGGGATCAGGTCAAAAACAAAGATTTATGATCTTCTCTATCAAATTTTCGGCCCGTTCATTCATCTCTTAAGATGGATCAATCCGGCATGGTGCCCGACGACTAAAGAAGTCGGACGTGCCATGCTCGCTGTAGCCGATGGATCTTTTGAAAGAAGAATTCTAAACAGCACGGATATCATCGAGCTGGCACAGCGATAAAGTAGAAACATTAAAGGCAATCGAGTCATGTCTGCGCGAAATTCATTCCAACAACAAAAAGCAAAGACCTACGGACGAAAGCTTTTCACTACATTTCTGTTTTTTGTAATCGCTCTTTATGTGTTCGGTCCCGCGAATCCTTTTGGCAGCGAGACGCCCACGGCAAGACCGCAACCGCCGGAATTGATCGCCGATCTTGAACCTTGGCTCAAAGGAAGTGAAGCCCAATTTCAAAATCTTCGCCCTGGCGTTGAAAAGGCGATAGTTTGGGCAAAGCCAACGCCGCAAAAAACAAAATGGGCAGTCGTCTATATTCACGGTTTTTCAGCCACACGTCTTGAAACGGCACCGCTCGCTGAATTTGTTGCGCGCGCGCTTGGCGCCAATCTTTTCTACACAAGATTGACGGGTCACGGACTCGATGGAGAGGCGCTCGGAACCGCCACCGCACAAGACTGGATGGCTGACACCGTCGAAGCCATCAAAATTGGTAAGGTCTTGGGAGATAAAGTTCTCGTTATCAGTTGCTCGACCGGATCGACTTTATCAACGTGGTTTGGAACGACGGCAGAGTCTTCACTCGTTGATGCGATGGTCTTTGTGTCACCGAATTTCGGATTGAAGAACAAATTTTCCGAACTCATCAATTGGCCCTGGGGGCAATCCATCGCAAAAGTGATTGCGGGCGACAAAATTGAATACCAATCATCGGACCCGCGTGAAGCGGTTGCTTGGACACAATCCTATCCGACGCGAGCGCTTTTTCCGATGATGGCACTTGTAAAGAAAGTTCGGAATAGCGATCTCAGTCGCTTTCAAACGCCCGTTTTCGTCCTCTACAGCGCGCAAGATCAAACTGTAGAACCCTTCTCAATTAAAGAAGCCTATGCTCGGATGGGCTCGAAGATCAAAGCGATTGAGACGGTCGATTATAGTCGTAGCGAAGGCCAACATGTGTTGGCGGGCGATATTCGCGACCCCCAAGCCGTTGGTCCAATAAGTCAATCAATTCTGAAATGGATCAAAACGATCGATCAATGATTCAAGCACCGATCAGCTCATTGTGAGGCGCGTTCTTGCCGCTCGGCTCTCGATGATCAAATCATCAACGTGCCTTACCAATTTTCTCTATAAACGCATCCCATTCTGCCTCTGGCATATGGACGATATGTTTATCTTCAGGATAGGCGCCCGAGCGAACATCGGCGATATATTCTGAAAAAGCTGCAACGCGTTCGCGTTGTAGCCGATCAAATTCTGCTGCAAAATTGCGATATACTTTTGAATGACGAGGCATATGACCACGATTGGTGCCGAGTATATCTTCAGCGAAGAGATATTGCGCATCGCATCCTGCGCCCGCGCCCATCGACCACAAAAGCAGGTTCACGCGTTTTGAAATTTCTGACGCAACTTCCACAGGCACAACCTCGATCTCAACCGCGAAAGCACCGGCTTCTTCATAGGCTTTGCACTCATTATAAAGAGCCATGGCGGACGCAGCCGTTTTTCCGACCGCCTTAAAGCCGCCCGTCCACGTAACCCCCGCGAAGGCACCAAGCCGACATGGCCAACAACGGGAATGAATTCGCGCGCAAGATGTTCAACCGTGCCTAAGCCTGCCGAGCAATAAACTGCGTCGGCACCTGCAGCGAGCATTTGTAAAGACCATCTCAGATAATCATCACGCGTGCCGGCTTCGAGGTGAACTTTACCCGTCATAGAAAACAAACTGGGTGCGACGTGACGATATTCGGGATGCGTTACGAGCTCTTCGGGCAAAGACACGATATCAATGCCTGCCTCCTCAGCAGCCGCCGCTTCTTCAAGCGTTGTCACTTTGAGCATGGTCAATTGCCCCTTGCCCTTTAATGCGCGGAGATCGGCAATGGTTGGCTTCTTTCTTTTCATGACGTCCTTCCCCCCTCTTAATCAATAAATTATTTTTACGCCTTCTGTGATCGACCTATTTTCGAACCAAGACTGATTTCGGTGACAAAAAGAAGGGCGGCAGATAGCCCGCGAGATTGCTCAAAGGCAGCGTTTCCGGCTTTAATTTTATCCCCAAAACATCCAGCATATAGGCTCTGCGGGTTTCGATCCGCCGCCAGGCTTCCGGATATTTTTCTGCAAAGGCAGCGCGGCCCTCTTCATCAAGCAATATCACACCATCTTCGATATTGATGGTGAAATAGGAAGAACCGGTGGCTGGAATAATATCCAATTGGATGGCTTGATGAGAACGAAGGGTCTCTTGGCTATCACGATAAATCGGTGTGTTCATCCACTCATCAATATGAATAAGATGACCGGGGTTGAGGATCAATCCGAAGAACGGATCACCAAGCCGGTCCCACACCATGCGATAAAGATCGCCACCTTTAACACCTATACCGATCATTTCATACCAAGCTGCAGCCGTTTCGAAATATGGCGCAGCAAGGCGCGCGATATAATCACGCACATCGTGAGGTAAATCGTCGGCAGACTCAGCCACCCATCCCGCGCGCGCGGTCAATCCACCCCAGAGACCTAACGCGGTGGTCATCGGATCGCCTTTGTTGATGACACGATCGCTTGGCGATTCCAAACCCGCATAAGCGCGTTGACCGCTTGATAACATCGGATGCGCACTCAAAGGATATTGACCAAGCGCCATAAGCCGCGCGGCGTCCATCTCCCGCATACCCGGACGAATACCAAATAAGACTTTTTTTATGGCTTCTGATGCATGACACGCAGCAAATTCAAATTGCGCCAGTTGATCAATTTCATTGATCGTGCGCAAACCGGTCTCGCTGTCCATGAAGAGACGACCGGCATTGATAACACGCCCCTCTTCTCCCACAAGGTGGCGAAGTGTATCAATAATGAAACTCGGCACTTCGCTCCAGCTTTCAAAATCTGGGGTCTCATCGCTGATAAAATATTTCCAACCCGCAACGCCAACTTTGTATTGTCTTTGAATGCCTGCATTCGAGAGCAGATCTACAAGCGAAGGCGTCTTTGTGCGGTCTTGCCCCATGAGACCGAAGGTCGGAGACAGAATGGCGCTGGGTGAATTTTTTGAGGCCCTCGCACGACCAAGATTCTCCGGTCCTGTGATGATAACAGGATCACGTCCAGCACTGAGAATAAAAAGCGCTTCCTCAAAGCGGGGATCAAACCCGGTGAGATAAGTAAAATTGGCGGTATGTTCGCGATCCGCATAGACGACGATGGCGTTTAATCCCGCGTGGTCCATCCTCTTTCTGAGCTGATCAAGACGGGCCTTATAAATCGCATCCCCGATCACAGGGATCTCTTCAGGAACACCGAAATCCGGAAGCTTCACATCCATTAATCGCGCGCGGGTCATATTACCTCATGAAAGCTCTGAAGCGAAGGAAAGAGCGAAAACACTGTCAACGATCTTCATTCAACTTTGATCCGATCACAAGGGTCTTTATGGAGACGACCCTCACAACTTTGTGACGCATAATACGAACAAATTACGTCATTAAGCCTTTTCAATTGACAGCGACGCTCATTCTTGACGAAATGCACCCGTTCGCTTTGGTGGAGTCCGTATGATGTCGAATGATCCCCTTCTTCAACCTTTCAAAATCAAGCATTTAACATTGAGAAATCGCTTGATGACGACATCGCATGAGCCTGCCTATCCCGAAGACGGGATGCCAAAGGGCCGCTACCGCGCCTATCACGTCGAGCGAGCCAAAGCCGGTTTGGCTCTGACAATGACCGCAGGTTCAGCCGCCGTCGCACAAGACAGCCCGCCGGTATTCAACAACATCCTCGCTTACAAAGACGAGGTAGTAAAATGGATGAAGGAACTCACCGACGAGTGCCACGAGCATGGCGCGGCGGTAATGATCCAATTAACGCATTTGGGACGCCGCACACGCTGGGATAAAGCCGATTGGCTTCCCGCCGTGGCACCCACAAATGTGCGCGAACCAGCGCATCGCGCGGTGCCAAAAATTGTCGAGGATTGGGACATCGAACGCATCATCGGCAATTTTGCTGATGCGGCCGAGCGGATGAAGGAAGCGGGTGTCGATGGAATCGAATTTGAATCCTTCGGGCATCTCCTATCGCAATTCTGGTCACCGATGAGCAATCAACTTGATAATCAATATGGTGGCTCGCTGGAAAATCGGGTGCGCTTCTCACTCGAAGTTTTAGAGGCTGTAAGAAAGCGTGTCGGCCCTGAACTCATTCTTGGCATCCGCTATTGCGCTGAAGAATTGTCGCCAGATGGTTATGATTTGAAAGACGGCATTGCGATTTCAAATATGTTGAAATCGTCAGGCCTTATTGACTTTTTGAACGTCACACGGGGACATATCGATACGGATCCGGGTCTCACGGACAACATCCCGATTATGGGTATGGCGTCGGCGCCTCATTTGCAGGCGGCTGGAGAAATTCGCGCGGCAACAAAATTCCCGGTCTTTCACGCAACACGCATACAAGATGTCGCAACCGCGCGGTTCGCGGTTGCCTCCGGTAAAGTCGATATGGTCGGCATGACGCGCGCGCATCTCGCCGATCCGCATATTGTGCGAAAGATCATGGAAAATCGCGAACATGACATTCGCCCCTGCACAGGAGCGAATTATTGTCTTGATCGCATCTATCAAGGGGCGATGGCCGTTTGTATTCATAACCCATCTACGGGTCGTGAAGAAACGATGCCGCATGACATTCCAAAAGCAAAAGAAAAAAAGAAAATCGTCGTGGTCGGTGCTGGCCCTGCAGGACTTGAAGCCGCGCGTGTTGGCGCAGAACGTGGCCACGATGTCATCGTGTTGGAAGCTGCAGCGAAGGCCGGCGGTCAAATACTTTTGACTGCGCAAAGTCCGATGCGCAAAGAAATGATGGCGATTGCTGACTGGCGCCTTGCGCAATGCGAAGCGCGTGGCGTCACTTTCCAATATAATATTTGGGCTGAATCTGACACGGTGACAGCATTGAATCCGGATGTCGTGGTTATCGCAACCGGTGGCCTTCCTCATACCGGAAGCTTGAGAGAAGGCGCTGATCTCGTTGTTACCAGCTGGGATATTTTAAGTGGCGATGTGAAGCCCGGTTCAAATGTCTTGATGTATGATGAAGCAGGTGATCACTCCGCACTTCAATCCGCCGAGATCATCGCTGAGACCGGCGCGAAACTTGAAATTATGACACGTGATCGTAGCTTCGCGCCAGAAGTGATGGCGATGAGCCTCACGCCGCATATGCGCGCTTTACAAAAACATGATGTGAAATTCACCGTCACTTATTTACTTGAAAAAGTACGCCGCGAAGGCAATCAATTGGTAGCGTCCATCGGCAGCGATTATGGCGGCATCTCAAAAGAACAGACGCATGATCAAATCGTTGTGAATTACGGAACGCTCGCCAATGATGAACTTTACTTTGCTCTCAAACCGCTCTCGTCTAATCTCGGTGCGGTAGATCATCAAAAATTGATCGCAGGACAGCCGCAAGATCTTGTCAAAAACAAAGACGGCAAATTCCAACTTTTCCGTATTGGTGACGCGGTCGCCTCCCGCAACACACATGCCGCGATCTATGATGCGTTGCGCTTGATGCGATATTTATAAGAGTTCAACTCGGAAATCTTTGCCGCAACTCTTCAACTTGCGCCGTGGTGAGAGGACTTGTCTTTTCACCGCGCAGCAACAGAAAAAGCTTCGCCGTTTCTTCCAACTCTTCCGTGGCAGACATCGCGGCATCAAGCGACGTGCCTGAAACCACAGGACCATGATTGGCGAGAAGAACCGCGTGATGGGTTGACGCCATGGCTTCAACCTCTTGTGCCAAGGCCTGATCGCCCGGCGGAAAATATCGGATAAGCGGCAGCCGGCCAATGCGCATGACATAATAGGCCGTCAAAGGCGGCAAACAATCACTTGCATCAAGGCCGCATAAACAAGAAACCGCCACTGCATGGGTTGAATGCAAATGCACAACCGCTTCGCATTGGGGGCGTTTGCGATACATGGAAAGATGAAGAAAGGCTTCTTTGGTTGGCGCATCACCTGAGACCACACGACCATTCTCATCAAGATGTGAAAGACTCGCGGGATCAAGATCGCCAAGCGATACGTTTGTGGGTGTCATCAACCATCCGCCCTCGGGCAGACGCACAGAGAGATTGCCTGACGTTCCGAAAGTCAACCCGCGCGCGAACAGCGAATGACCGCAGGCGCAAAGCTTTTCACGAAGACGAGCGATCACCGTCATGACAATCGATCCCAAGCTTTTGTGAAGAAATCCGGTGCGCCAAAATTTCCTGATTTCAAAGCCAGCGCCACTTCGGGGCCCGAACGGCTTTTTGTCCACGGCACACCGGGATCAATCTCGGGTCCGATTTCCAAAAGCCCCACACCGAGCGCCTCAACAACAGCGCCTGATGTTTCACCGCCCGCAACAATCATCCGCGTAAAGCCTTCATCAACAAGTGCGCGCGCAAGATCAGCCATAAGATGTTCAACTAAAGCACCGGATTTTTCACGACCCAACTGTGCCTGCACTTTCGCAACATGGTCCGGATCATCACTCGAATAAATTAAAGGCAGCGCATCAACCGGCAACGACGCTACCCATTTCATAATGGTTTCAATTGTGCAGGAACCATCAGCAATTGCAAAAGGATCAACACGAAAATGCGGCAAGTTCTTTTCTATGGCCTGTGCGATTTGTCCGCGTGTCGCAACCGAGCAGGATCCAGCAAGAATGACACGACGTCCATCAGGCGCATCTAAACGCGAGGAAGGCGGGTGAAGCGCTTTGATCAATCCCCTATCCAGATAGGCTTTCGGTAATCCGATGGCGATACCGGAACCGCCAGTGATTAATGGGAGGGAAGCCGCTGCACGGCCAATCTCGCGCAAATGATCATTCGTAATCGCATCGACAATCACGATGCGATGACCTGATTGTTTCTCGCGTTCGAAAGCCGAAGCGATTGCATCCGCGCCTTGATTGACATCGGCAAAAGCCACATAACCGATTTTTGATTTTGATTGTTTTTGCAGGACGCGACGAAGATCGCTGTCGCGCATAGGTGTTAAAGGATGATCGCGCATTGGGCTTTCAGCGAGCGGCACGCCATTCACAAAAAGCTGCCCCATATAAATCGATCGACCGGTCGCTGGGAAGGCCGGACAAGCAAGCGTAAAATCACTTTTCAAATGATCAAGAAGCGCATCCGCAACAGGACCAATATTGCCTTGATCAGTTGAATCAAAAGTTGAACAATATTTGAAGAGAAAATGCTTCGCGCCATGAGCCTTCAGCCAATCACACGCTGCAAGAGATAAAGTAATCGCGTCATGAACGGGAATGGTTCTCGATTTCAGTGCGATGACCACAGCATCAATCGAACCCAGATCGATGGAGTGATGCGGCACGCCCGTTGATTGAAGCGTTCTCAACCCCTCTCGCGAAAGCATCAAAGCGAGGTCGGTGGCGCCCGTTAAATCATCGGCGATGCAACCCAGAATCATTCCTTAACCCCTCATCATCCGGCATTGCCGGACCGTCTTCTGATCAATCGGTAGGCACCGCTCTCATCGCTGTCAACTTAAGACCCTTAGACACGAAAACACCGTCCAAAATTATCTGACCCAGTCTTTCTTTTGCATGGGGGAATCGCATTCTCGGAACTGGACCCTGCCCTCTCCTCCATGAGATGCTTCCCCGATAAGGGCGAAGCTGCAAACGGCATGCCGAATGGATTGGGGGAACACTATGAGCGATGCGGCCAAACTCAGCGTGGGTGTAATTGGACTGGGCTCTATGGGCATGGGCATGGCGCGCTCGCTCGCACGCGCAGGCCTTACGCTCAAGGCCTATGACGTTAATCCAAAAGCAGTCGCTGCAATCAGCGATGTCGGTAAAGGTGTATCCGGTCACCGGGAGGCGGCGCATGATTGTGATATTCTTGTATGTGCCGTTGTGAATGCCAAACAAACACGTGACATTTTGTTGGGTGCTGAGGGCGCCGTTCACTCGATGAAAAAAGATGGCGTGGTGATTTCTTGCGCCACAATGGCGCCCGATGAAGCCCGCGCCATCGGCGCGCTTGTACAAGAAACCGGCCGTTTCTATCTTGATGCGCCCATCAGCGGCGGACCTGCAAAAGCTGCGAGCGGTCAGATGACGATTATGGCCTCAGGCACTCAAGATGCATTTACACGCGCACGTCCGGCGCTTGAGGCGATGGCGGCGAAAATTTATGAATTGGGGTCAGAGATTGGAATCGGCGCCTCATTTAAAATGATCAATCAATTGCTTGCTGGCGTTCATATTGCAGCCGCCTGTGAAGCGATGAGTTTTGCCGCTAAACTCGGGCTTGATCTTCGTAAAGTGTTTGAAGTGATCACGGCCTCAGCGGGCAATTCATGGATGTTTGAAAATCGCGTACCGCACATTCTTGATGGCGATTACAGTCCGAAAAGTGCTGTCTCTATTTTCACCAAAGACCTTGGAATCATTTCCGATATGGGACGGAGTGAAAAATTTCCGCTCTCCCTATCCGCCGCCGCTTTGCAAATGTTTCTGATGACAGCCGCCGCCGGTATGGAACGAGATGATGACGCTTCCGTTGCGAGGCTTCTCGCCAATATTGCCGGCGTCAAACTGCCGGAACCGAAATAAGAGGAGACCGATATCATGCCGCGTTTTGCTGCCAATCTCACAATGATGTTTAATGAATGGGACTTTCTTGATCGCTTTAACGCGGCGGCCGATGCGGGATTTGACGCGGTCGAATTCCTGTTTCCTTATGAACACGCGCCTGATGCGATTGCCGAGCGGCTTCAACGCCATCGCTTAACACAAGCGCTCTTTAATTGCCCGCCAGGTGATTGGGCGAAGGGAGAGCGCGGCATCGCTTCGCTTAAAGGACGCGAAGATGAATTCAAAGCCTCTATCGATAAAGCCCTTATCTATGCAGAGGCGACGGGCGTAAAACGCCTTCATGTGATGAGCGGGCTTTCAAATCGCCATGATTCTGACGCTCAAAAAACCTATCGCGCATCGATAACATATGCCTGCGAGAGAGCCGCGCTTAAAGGCCTCAATATTGTGATTGAACCGATTAACGGCCGCGACATGCTGGGCTATTTTCTGAATAATTTCGATTTTGCTGCGGGCCTGATTACAGAACTCGCTTTACCGAATTTGAAACTGCAATATGATATCTATCACCGCCAAATTCTTCATGGTGATGTGATGAAAAGCCTTGAGCAGCTGATGCCGATGATCGGCCATATTCAAATCGCAGCTGTACCCCTCCGCCATGAACCGACAACCGGTGAGCTTGATGATGTCAAAGTGCTACATCATCTTGATCATCTGAATTATTCTGGATTTGTCGGACTTGAATATCGGCCACGAGGCAAGACGATCGATGGATTAACCTGGCTCTCGAAAATTTGATCGCAAGATCTATTGCGCAAGAAACCCGCCATCAATGGCGAGCGTATGGCCTGTGATCATTCGGGCCGCCGGACTTAAGAGAAAGATAATTCCACCAACAACATCTTCAATCTCGGCAATCCGGCCAAGCGGCGTCATTGCATTCATCTTTTCAACCAATTGCGGATTATCGGTCAAAGGCTTGATGAAATCCGTACGCACCCAGGTCGGCGCTACAGCGTTCACGCGAATATTATGCGGTGCCCATTCCACAGCCAAGGCGCGTGTGAGATTCACAACCGCGCCCTTGGTCGATTGATAAGAAATATTCGGATAAAGTCCGCCGCCTGACAGTCCCATGATCGATGCGAGATTAACGATCGCACCGGAACGATTGGGAATCATGTGACGCGCCGCACTACGCGCGCAGAGAAATACACCCGTGAGATTGACACGCAAAACCGCATCCCATTCCGACAAAGGCAAATCGACTGACGCTTTGCGGATCGCGAGCCCTGCATTATTCACGAGAAGATCGATCGACGCCTCAGAGGCGATCTTTGCCATCACCTGATCAATCGCGGACTCATCTGTCACATCCACATGATGAGCAGTGGCGTGACGGCCATCATCTTTAAGAAACTTCACAGTGGCTTCCGCCGCCGCGAGATCCTTATCGAGAATATGAATATGAGCGCCAGAACGCGCGAGTCCGATCGCCACACCTTGGCCAATACCCTTACCGCCGCCCGTTATGAGCGCCGTCTTTCCGTGCAGAGAAAAATCACTCTGCGGATCGAAACTCTTTGTCATCTCAAGCGCTCGGTGTGGGGGCAGCCGGATTGAGCAATCCTTGCGCCTTCAAATCCGCCCAAAGCCCAACAGGAACGCGCTCACGGCCTTCAACAATATTGTCACGCACTTCTTGCGGATTAACACCACCCAACACGACCGATACAACAGCCGGATGGCTCATCGAGAATTGCAGCGCGGCGCGACGGATCGAGACACCATGCGCCTTACATACGGCTTCAATCTTCCTCACACGGTCCATGATTTCCGGTGACGCAGGCGCATAATCATAGCGAGCCCCTGGGACAGCGCCGGTTGCGAGAATTCCGGAATTGAATACACCTGCAAGCATGATGCCCATTTTCTTTTCATGTGCGAGCGGGAGAAATTCATCCAACGCATTTTGAACGAGCAGTGAGTAACGCCCTGCCAACATGGTCACATCAAAATCACCTGCTTTTGCGAATTTGGTCGCTGTTGGCGATTCATTCACTCCGACACCGATGGCAGAGATGACTTTCTCATTGCGCAATTTATCAAGCGCGCGATAGGCACCGTCCATCGCTTCCTTGAAACGGATTGGTGCTTTTTCTGCACCATGGGTCCAAATATCGCAATCATGAATCAAAACAATATCGAGCCGGTCAAGGCCCATGCGCAACAAGGATTGTTCTATCGAACGCATGGTTCCGTCATAAGAATAATCAAAGCGCGGTTGATGCGGAAAATAGCCCAAAAATCCGGGCGAGATTGTTTCATCACGCGGCGCGTCCGGCCTCGGCATTGTTTCCATGACGCGGCCAATCTTGGTCGAGATCAAAATTTTCTTGCGATCCGCACGGCGCAGACCTGTACCCAAACGCACTTCAGAAAGACCATTGCCGTAATGCGGCGACGTATCATAGATCGTCACACCGCCCGCATAGGCTTCCTGTATCGTCGAGATACAATTTTTTTCATCGAGTAACTCAAAAAGATCACCAAGCGGCGCCGTGCCAAAGCCGATCACTGAAAACGGAAGCACAGAGCCGTTTCGTGCTTTGAATGATCGAATGTCCATGATGATCTCCCTTCGCCTGTTGTCTTTTTACCTGAACGGTTCGCGTCATCTTACGGGGTCTAGCCCCACAGAATGAGTAAAAAAATTCAATTCCATCATCACCGTTTTTTTGCTTTTGGACGGGTTTTGGGTTTCGCCTTTGCGCGCGTGGTTTTCTTTTCAGTGCGCTTTGATGATGAGGCACTTTTGGCTTTCGCCGCATGAGGTCGATCCGCGACCGAATCAAGATCCGGTGTCTGCCCATAACTCATGCGCCGCATCTGCTCGATCACTTGCGCCATTTCCGCATCACTCAAACGCGGTGGTTCGCCAATCGCCAAAGCATGAACATACATTTTTGCAAGTGTTTCCACTTCATGCGCACGCCACAAAGCTTTTTCAAAAGTATCAGCGAGCACAATCAAACCATGATGACCCAAGAGACAGGCCGTCCGGCCTTCAAGCGCTTTGAGCGCCGTATCAGAAAGTTCTTGTGTACCGAAACAGGCATAATCCGAACAGCGAATATCCGTTCCGCCAGCAACAGCCACCATATAGTGAAAGCTTGGAATACCCAATTCATGCGTTGCAAGCGTTGTGCAATAAACCGAATGCGTATGAAGAACGACATTCACATCGGTGCGGTTCTTTAAAATATCGCGATGAAAACGCCATTCAGACGAAGGCAACCGGCGGCCACTATAGGTGCCATCAAAATCCATCGCCACAATATCAGCGGGCTTCATTTGCGCATAAGGAAGGCTTGTCGGCGTGATCAACATGCCGCCCGGGATGCGATGCGAGACATTGCCCGAAGTGCCTTGATTGAGACCGGAATGATTCATTTCAAGACATGTATCAATGATGCCTTGTCTTAACTTTGTATGTGACATGCAGGTCTCCCTTCGGGCGTCGAATTATTCTTGTTCAGGACTTAGGCTCCGATCATGGCTTTCCACTTTTTTGTGGCCTCGATCAAAGCCGGATGAGATTTTGTTTCAATGCGGTCTAATTTGACGCTATCGACAGGGGTCTTCCGTTCAAAACGACGCCACAACAGACCCGCACCAAGCGCCGTTCCATCTTTAGATTGACTGACATAGACGTCCTGCGAAGGCCTAAGACAAGAGAGCATTTTTGCAAAGCTGGCATTTGTTGCAAAGCCCCCATCAATCACAATGGGGGTCGTTGATCCCAGAACATCAAGGCAGAGATCAGCGACAAAGGCCGCGTAAAGTGAGGCGAGCGCACCGCGCTCTTCAGCCGTTTCAGGTGGCGGACCCAGAATATGCCCTTTGCCGCCCGAATGCGGTACAGGACCGGGATCTTCCACAAAAGACGGAACCGGAATCGTGCCACGCGCGATGAGACCTTCAACCGCGTTGAAAGCGCGATCATCGCTTACAGGGGGATCACCTGCGAGGATCTGATATTCACGCCCTGTCATTGTGAGCGTTGATGCGACGGGCTCGCCATCAACATCAACATTGGCCACCATGGCGCGCTCTTCGAGAAAATCTTCAAGCGGTCGCCCGCGATTAAAACCAATCATCCATGTGCCGGTCGAGAGCACGGTGTAATCCGCAAGCCCCGCGGCTTTATAGCGATAGAAATTGGCGTTGCTGTCATGTGCCCCGGCGAGAATTTCGACATCAGGTGCGAGACCGGTACGCTTTGCAAGCTCCGGCGAGAGATGTCCGACGACGTCTCCTGCGCGTGCAAATGCGGGAAATAGATGTGACCAGCTTTTGTTTTTCACAATACTTGAAAATTCGCTTTTGAGCGGATTCCAAAGATGGCATTGCGCAGCCAGTGAGGAAATTTCGGTGACGGGTCTCCCCCCAAACCGAAAGGCGAAATATTGTGGTGTTAGGAGGAAATGTCTCGCGCGTGAAAACGCATCCGGAAATTCACGTTCCTGCCAAAGCAATCCTTGTGCGGGGCGCATTGCGCCGCCAGAAATCGAACAAAAGACTTCCGCGTAACTCGGCCCGACTTTGCTATAGGCATCAGCAAGCCACTCTGGTGGCGTCGCCTCATAATCCATTGCGGGTAAAACAGGACCGTGATCATCAACCAGCACTCCGCCGCAGCCATGCGCCGTGCCAACAATCGCACGGATGTTATGACGCTTGTTTAGGTCTGCGAGCGCATCAATCACCAGCGCTTCAATGCGCTTCAAATCTATTGCGAGATAAGGGCCGGAGGCATCGGGCGCGTTTGGATAAGAGAGCACTTCAACCGGCGCGCCATTTTCATCGGCGACAAGAACTTTAATATTCGTCTTGCCGAGATCGAGAACAGCGACGCGCTCGCCGGTATCGATCCTATTCATGATTGGCCTCTCTGCCCTTTTCACTCATCGCTAATCTGCAAAGCCTAATCGCCGCCTGATATTCGGCACGGCCATGACCGCCACAAGGATCGTGCCCCAGATCGCAAGCGTCAAGAATTGGCTGAAGTTGAGCAAGTTGAACGCCGAGGAGATCACTTGCAGAATGATGAGCGAGAGGATGAGGCCTGCGATCTTGCCGAAGCCGCCCATCGGATCGACGCCGCCGAGCACGGCTGCAAGGATCGTGACGAGCAGATAGCTCTCGGCATAAGAGGCGTTTGCCGAATTAAAGCGCGCCATCATCACAAGGCCCGCAACAGCGGCGAGCAAGCTTGAAATGAGATAGACGCGCAAGATCACGCGTTTTGTATCAATACCGGAATATCGGGTGGCTTTTTCATTCGAACCGATCATATAGGTCGCGGCGCCCGTCGGTGTGCGGCCAAGCATAATCGCAACAGGAATTGCGACAAAGGCAAAGACGATCATTGCGGTCGGAATGCCATAGACTGTGCCATTGCCAATGAAGACAATCGGTTCAGGAAGACCCGAGAGCACATTGCCGCGTGTCATGCCAATCGCAATGCCCTTCACCATCGTCATTGTGCCGAGCGTGGTGAGAATGGGCGAGACGCCGAGATAGGCGATCACAAAACCGTTCAGAAGGCCGATGACGGCAGCAACCGCAAGGCCCGCGAGAATGGCGGTGATCTGCCAGCCAACCCACATAAAGCCTTCAGCACCCGGAACCTGCGTGGTCATGATGTAAGCCATGGTCAGCGCGCAGAGATTGGCGGTCGAGATGATCGCGAGATTCAATCCACCTGAAACAAGCGTGATCATCATAGCAAGCGACAGAATGCCGAGTTCCGGCAATTGGAACGCCATCGATTGAACAGTCGCTTGCGAGAAGAAACGTTCGCCGATCAGAAGACCGAACACGACAACAAGCGCGACAAGCAGAATGATGAGCCGACGATTGGTGACATCATGCGTTAAACCACTGATGAGCCGCATCAAAGCCGCATCAGGGCCTTTATTCAGATAGGAGGGCGTGTTGCTCATTCGACAAGATTTCCCTTGCGCTTGCGGCGGGCGGAGAGCGCCGTCGCGCTGACCGAGAGAAGAATAACAAAGCCGACGAAGAATTGCGACCAATAGGATGATACGCCGATGAGAATGAGACCATTCTGCATGATGGCAAGAAGTGCCAAGCCCAACACTGTGCCAAGCACTGTACCGACACCGCCCATAAGACTTGCGCCGCCCAAGACAACAGCAGCCAGCACATCAAGCTCTTTACCGACAAGCACAGTGGGGGCGACGGATTGTGCGAGCTGTGCCTGAATGAGGGAGGCGACGCCTGCTGTGAGTCCCATATAGCAATAAACCAGAATGTTGAGCCGGAAGACATTGAAGCCCAAACGTTGAGCGGCTTCACGATTGCCACCAAGCGCATAGATCTGACGGCCGATATTGGTGCGGTTCAACAAGAGCCAAGTGATCGTGAACATCACGAACAGGGCCAAGATCTGTAGATTGAGGCCATATGAGATTTCATCCGCATCGACATATTCAAACCAGTAAATGCCGTCTGCAAACCATTCGGGCAGCGAATAGATATATTTGCCACCAGTAACGAAAACGAGAAGACCATAAAAAATATTCAACGTCGCAATCGACACAATGATCGATGAGATTTGAAGCCGATCAATCAGAATCGCGTTGATCGCACCAAGCAAAACGCCAACGCCGATCGCAAGTGCGAAAACCAAAAACCAGTTAAGTCCATACTTATTGGCAAGCAACATGGTGATGTATTGAGCGATCGAAGCCGTAGCGGTGAAAGAAATATCGATCCCGCCCGATATCAGAACAACGAGCAGGCCCGCCGCAAGAATACCCAAGAAAGCGTAAGAGGTCAGAAGGTCGAAAAGATTTTGCAGCGTGAGGAAGCCCTGCGTCGCAATCGACAAATAGACAACCAGCACCGCGATGACGCTTGCGAGCCAGAATTCATGGCGCCGCTTCAGGCGTTGAAACAGGTCATGCATTGACGGCGATCCTTACTTCATCTTCCGAACTTTTGTGCGGCTGGAATTCGCCACTGATCCGGCCATTGCGCATTACAAGAATGCGATGGCTGTGATAGAGGACCTCCGGAATTTCATCCGAGATCATGATGACGGCGACACCCTTCTGCGCGAGGCCGCGCACGATTTCGTAAATGCCGTCTTTAGCAAGAATGTCGACGCCGACCGTCGGGCTATCAAGAATGAGCACGCGCGGATTGGTCGCCATCCATTTTGCGAGCACGACACGCTGCTGATTACCGCCCGACAATGTCTTCACCGGATTGGCCGTGTTTGACACTTTGATCGAGAGATCTTTCACCCAGCGGTCAACGGTTGTCTCGCGCGCGCCCAAGGGAATGAGGCCGAAGGCGGCTTTGAGCTTGTCGAGAATTGTGACGATGGCATTTGCAGCAATCGGTTGTTCGAGTACGAGCCCTAAGGTGAGACGATCTTCCGAGACATAAGCGATGCCATTATCGATGGCTTCGCGATTGGATTTCAGCGCGAGCCTATTGCCATTAAGCTTGATCTCGCCTTCATCCGGCGGATTCATGCCGAAAAGCGAGAGTGCCAATTCGGTACGGCCGGAACCCAGAAGGCCGGTGATGCCAAGGATCTCGCCTTCGCGCAGGTCAAAGCTCACATTCTTATAGTCGCCTTTGCGCGAGAGATTTTTGACCGAGAGCACGGTCTTGCGATTGGAAAGATCGGTTTCTTTCAAATCATAACTAAATTCCTTGCCAGTCATCAGCACAGCAAGTTTTTTGTCATTCACATCTTTGGCATTATAGGTGCCAACCTTTTTACCATCTCGCAAAACCGTAACGCGTTCGGCCACTTCGAGCACTTCATCAAGGCGATGCGAGACAAAGACGATGCAGATGTTTTTCTTCTTGAGTTCGCGCACAAGCGACAACAGCGCATCGACCTCGTGACGGGTGAGCGAGGCGGTCGGCTCGTCCATGATGACGAGCTTCGCGTCTGCGGCCATCGCACGACAAATGGCGACAAGTTGGCGATTGGCAATCGAGAGATCTTCGACCTTCGCATCAAGATCAAGATGCACATTGATGCGCGCCATCGCCGCTTCAGCGATCTTGCGGATCACCGCCCAATCGACCGGGTGAAACCCGCCGAGATGCTGGCCGACGGCGATGTTTTCTGCGACCGTCAAATTCGGGAAGAGCGAGAGATCTTGATAGATGACCTGAATGCCGGCGCGTGTGCTCTCGACCGGATTGAGATGCGTATAGCTGCGGCCCTCGATATTGATATTCCCGCCCGCTTCAGGGGGCTGCACACCGGAAATGATTTTAATGAGTGTCGATTTGCCCGAGCCATTTTCACCAACGAGGCAATGCACCTCGCCCGCTTCAAGGGTAAGATCGACATCGGAGAGCGCCTGAACGCCGCCAAACCGCTTCGAGATATTTTTAAGATCGAGGAATGTCGCCACGATTTGTGGTCCTTAAATCGCGCAAATCACAAAACGCATAGGTGAAGAGACAAAGACTGCGCCCCTCCATGCAAGAGGGGCGCAGCGTTTACTCAGTCAATGCGGATTAGAGGCCACCCTTGATCAACGCATCAACCGTGTCTTTGTTGATGCGCATGATCTTGTCGACCTTGATCTGCTTGTTGGCGACGTCAACGGCAGCCTTGCCGAGACCCGGAACTTCTACGCCGTCCTTGATTTCCTTGCCGTCAAGCACGAGCTTGGCAACAGCGACCATGGCGTAACCGGCATCTGTCGGATTCCAGAGGAAGCCTTCACGGATGATGCCGTCATCAATGAGCGACTTGCCCTGTGACGGAAGAACCGTGCCGACAACAGCGATCTTCTTGCCGAGTTTCTTTTCGCGCACGGCATTACCCGCACCGATCGGACCCTGCGAACCGAAGCAGAGAATACCCTTGAGGTTCGGATAGGCCTTGAGCACGTCGAGCGTGGTCTTGTAGGCGTCATCCGTCACGTCCGCGCCGGGGAAGCGGTCGGTCGCGAGTTTCATCTTCGGATAGTTCTTCTTCTGGAAGGCGATGGCTGCGTCTGCCCAGATGTTATGAAGCGGCGTGGTCAGCGTGCCGACATAAACGACATATTCGCCTTCTTCGCCCATATCCTTCGCAAGGCGTTCCATCTGGACTTCACCGAACTTGATCGAGTCGATCAATTCGACGTTCCAGTCACGGCCAGCCTGTTCAGGGCCTTCATGCGTGATGACCTTGATGCCAGCGGCCTGAGCACGCTTCAATACGGGCTCTGTCACCTTCACGTCGAGTGGAACGAGGCCGATGACAGCGACTTTCTTCGCGATCAAGTCTTCGATGAGTTTGACTTGCTGGGCCGGGTCAACAGCCGAAGGGCCAACCATCGAAGCGTTGATACCGAATTCACCGCCCGCTTTCTTCACGCCCACTTCAAGAGCGTTGAACCACGGAATACCGGCGATCTTCACAACCACAACCATTTCCTGGCCAGCAGCATTCGCGAGCTGCGGCAAGCCGGTCATGCCAGCAAGAGCGGTTGCGCCCATGAGTTTGAGTGTTTCGCGTCTATTCATTTGTTCCTCACCTTTTTTACTGGTTTTTGAAACCAAGATTGTGACTGGTTCTCTTTGTACAGGAACTTGCCGCACCAAATTGATGATCATGTCTTCCAATGAACATCACGAGAGGCTTTCATCATGACACCCGATATTGGGTGTAATCGTGCCTCATTATTTTTACTTTAGGCTTCAAACTCCCTTTCGAGATTATTAGTCGCCAATTTCCCGGTTTCAAGCCGAGAAAAGAGGCAACAAGTTTTCGACCGAAAAATGGCCATGCTTGATTGAACGAAAAATGCGATCCACGCCCCTTTTACACGACCATCGGCATTGTCTGATGAGATAAAAATATCAATAATATCAGACACTTGTATGACAATCGGCCTATGCGACAAATAACCACGGGGCTGGCAACGCCTGTGCCGCCAGGAAGCGACTTCAAATCTTTCTCCCCGACAGCTCTCAAGACGAACCGATCAACTCCTAAACGCCTGAATTAAAAGGATAATCAGATGTATATGAAGGCTAAGACCCGACAGCGCCTTCTGTTTCGCAAAGCGCCCGGCGCTCCAGGGAATAGAGGCAGACCGCAAACTACATGTGATTTCACAAGCTGATCCACCAGAGGACACATCAAAGATCGTGAAGTTAAGTTTTCAAGCGGCGTTACATACGAGACTTCGACATCAGTAACCACACTGATCGTCTGCAAATCAAGAAACATCGTAGGTTGAAAGCGAATGATTTTCTTTTACATCATCATGGAGAGACCTATGAATATCTCAAATCTTCTCAGAAGCGCCACGCTCGCAGCTGCTGTTTTGGTAACAGCGACAATGACCAGCGCCAAAGCTGCCGATATTGTTGATACGGCCGTATCTGCAGGAAATTTTTCTACTCTTGTGGCTGCGCTCAAAGCCGCTGATCTCGTCACAACACTTAAAGGCAAAGGGCCATTTACGGTCTTCGCGCCGACAGATGACGCTTTCAAAAAATTGCCTGCTGGCGAACTTGATAGTCTTTTAAAGCCTGAGAACAAAGCAAAGCTAACGAAAATCTTGACCTATCATGTCATCGCTAAAAAAGTCATGTCTGCTGATCTTGCTGGTAAAACATTAGAAGAAAAAACAGTTGAAGGCAGCAAATTAAAAATTGATGCCAAAGGAATGAGCGTGAAAATTGATAATGCAACAGTTGATACGGCTGACATTACGACTGACAATGGCGTTATCCACGTCATCGACACAGTGTTAATGCCAAAATAATCTTGATCGATGTGATAAAGGGGCCGTCACGTTCGGCTCCTTTATTACTTCATTGACCTTTTCGATGAGAAGTCTCTTTAGCCAAAAATGATACACCGACTAAACCGGCATTATCACCCAACGCCGCTTTGACAATGGAGATATTACGAAAAGGTGCCATCGCATTTTTATCAATATAGGCTTTAATTCCCGGAAGCAAAAGATCAAAATTTGCGGACATGCCCCCACCAATCACAATCCGCTTGGGATTAAAAAGATGAAGTATGCTAACAATCCCGAGACCCAGCCACTCCCCTTCAATTTTTATCATTTCGTCAGCGAATAAATCGCCTTTGCGTGCAGCATTAAAAACATCTTCAGATTTAAATTCTCGTCCGAACTCCTTTAATCCAAGCCAATGATCAATATCAGCGCGTTGCCGCACGCGCGCCAGAAACGATGTGCCAGATGCAAAGAGTTCCCAACACCCGCGATTGCCACAACCACAGAGCGGACCATCAGGAACAACCGTCATGTGTCCTACATGAGCGGCCATACCACCTGCACCGCGCAACAATCGGCCATTCACAACCGCGCCCCCACCAAGGCCCGTTGAGACGGTCAGATAGATGAAATCATCAAAGCCGCGTCCTGCGCCCTGCTTCCATTCGCCATAGGCGGCTGCGTGTCCATCATGCTCAAGCACAACCGGCACACCAAGCCTCTCGCGCGCCCGCGAGGCAAAGGGAAAACCGTCATAGCCCGGCAGGGTCGCAAGATTAAATGTACGTCCCTCATGCGTATCAAGTGGACCAGGACATGAAATACCGGCGCAAATAATCTTGCTGCTTGGCCTTGCCGATAACAGACGCTGAGACAACGCAGCAATTTGCTCAATGACTGCATCAGGGCCACCAACTACATCCGTGCGTGTTGCTTCGCGTGAAAGAATTTGACCTGACGCATCAATAAGGGCTGCACGCAATTGTGTGCCCCCTAAATCAATCGCCAGGATCACGTCTTCCTTGGTGACGTTCATCGCCGCTGATACCCTTACAACGCCTTCAACCACGCCATGCGGGCAGCAAGATCAGGTGCGCCAAAAGCAAGCGAGCCAAGAACAACTGTTTCTGCACCCGCTTTGCGCAAATCCGGCACGGTGTTTTCGCGAATGCCGCCATCCGCCGCAAGCACAATGCGACGTTCTGTTTCTGCAATCAGAGCTTTGACGTCTTTCAATCGCTTGGTTGCTGAAGGATCAAGTCCCTGCCCTTTCACGCCAATCGCCGTACCAAGCAATGTGACAAAATCGAGCTGCGGAAGAAATGGTTTCACGCGTGTAACAGGCGTATCAACTTTCAAAACCATTCCGGCTTTAAGACCGAGAGTCTTTATATAACCAAGCGCTGTTGCCGCATTCGCGTTTTCACAATGGATTGAAATCAAATCGGCTCCCGCTTCCGCGAATTGATCAATCTGTGAATGCAAAACCTGATCGGCAGTCATTAAATGAATATGGATCGGCGTTGCGCTTACCTGACGAATACGGGCGACCAGATCGGGAAAGAAGAGAAGCGCTGGGGCAAAATGTCCATCGGCAACATCAATATGAAGCAGATCTGCATGAGGCGCGATTCTCTCGGCATCATCCGCCAAACGAACAAGATCAGCCGACCACATAGAAAATTCAGCGATGAGCCGATCCTTCGGCAAATTCGAAAACCAATCAGCGTGAGGCTTCGGCATGACACACCTTTGTTAAAAATTGTGACAGAGCATTTTGAAAATCAGAGATATATTGAACTTTATCACGTGTCTTTGACGTAATGATGGTAAGTTCAGAATGAGAAATAAGACCTGCCAAGTCTTTTGCATAAGACAAAGGATGAATAAAATCATCCTCATGCCCAATAATGAGTGTCGGCGTTTTAATCTTTTTTACTTGCGCGCGGTCGATATCAGGACCATCCGCCGAAATCCGTGTTAACAGCGCAGCGGTGACCTCTTGCGGTGCGCGGTGAAAAAAGCCCTTCAGCGATTGTAAATTGTCAGGCGCTTCTGCTCCAAGTTGGCGTGCGATTGCAGAGTTGAGAAAGTGCTCTTCAGCGTCTTTCGCGCTCATATTCGAAAGCAACTCACCCGCACAGGCATTGGGCTTCATATTTTCTGGCGCGCTGTCAGTGATCCATGCTGGACGCGCCACGACCAATGCACGAATAAGCTCAGGCCGCGTTACCGCAAGGCGCAAGGAAATCGCTGCCCCCATTGAGATGCCGCCCAAAATGACGGGATGACCAATTTCCCCAATCACTTCGGCGACATCATCGGCGAACTGCTTGATTGAAAATTTCTCCGTTTTACCCGCCTCGGAAAGGCCATGGCCGCGGCATTCCAAAGTAAGCAAACGAATATCGTCAAGCTCGGGCATCACTTCTGCTGGTTGGGTAGCTGCCCCGCAAAGTCCATGTTGAAAGATAAAATGGCAATGACCTTGACCACGCTCGTGCAGAGCAAGCTTCACACCGTCAGATGTCATAAAGGGACGCGCTGTCATCCGAGACAACCGTGCTTTAAAAAAATCGTATGAAGGAAATTATAGACCCCTGGCGCTTCTTCCGGTGTCAAACCATGTGTGACAAGCGGCCCATCAAAGCCAATCACTTTCAAGCTTTGAATAAAATGTTCGAAATCAACAATGCCCTTGCCAACGGCAACAAACTCGCCTTTGGCATTACGATCCTTCGCATGCGCCATGGCGAGGTGTGATCCAAGCTTTGTCATGGCTTTCTCAACAAGGGCTTTCACATCACTTTGAGATGCGTTCTCAAATAAATTTGCGGGATCAAGAATAAGCTTCAAACGTGTTGATGAAATTTCAGAAAAGAGCCGCTCTGTTGCGTCGACATCATTGATGATATTTGCAAGCTCTGGCTCAATCCCCAGAAGCAAATCATGCCGCTCAGCAATCGAAACCGCTTCGCGCATCGAGGCGATCATATCACGCCAAGCGTCTGCTGTTTGGTTATCAGGGTGGTAGCGCCATTGATCATCCGCATCGCGTGTGCCGGTGCAAAGTGTGATAAGCCTCGTGCCAAGCATTGGCGCTCTTGAAGCCATTACCTCAAAACGCCTTAGGCCTTTTTGGCGAACAGCCGGATCGGGATGCGCCATATTCCATGTTGCCGATAAACCTACCATTTTCACTTTATGGCGTAGGGCCGTCTCAGCCACATTTTCCGCATAACCCGCAGGAATCTCATCGGGCATGGAGGCAAGACCGGAACAGGCCCAATTATAATGGGCTGCATGAAATCCCGCATTCGCAACAGACGACAAAACACTCTCAGGATTTGAGCCTGGAAACGTCTTTGCGAATATTCCGAGCTGCATCAGAGTGCGCCTGCGACTGAGTCAAGGCGCACGGTCTTGCCTGTCTCAACAGAGCGCGCAATCGCGATCATCGCGCGCACAGAAGCCACACCGTCGCCAATATCGGCACCACACATCGGCGCACCGGTCAAAATCGTGTCGGCAAAAGCTTCGACTTGACGGCGATAAAAATGACCGTCGGCACCAAGAGGGCGAAAACTGCCCGCTTCCTTTTCGCGGAAAATTTCAACATCGCTCGATTTATAATACCAGGGATTATAGGTCTTTCCGATCACACTCCCGTGTTGGCCATAAATCTGGAACCCCTCATGCCAGTCCATGCGGATGGCCACTGTGAGATCAAGATGGCCCAATGCGCCATTGGCAAATTCAACATCAACAAACCAGCAATACATGCCGCGCTGATCAGAAAGCTTTGCGGTGACCGCAACAATCTCGCCCGCGAAAAAGCGGGCTGTATCGACAAGGTGACTGCCATGCGCGAGCATATAATAGCGCTTCAAATCCGCTTTTGGATTACCAGCGGGCTTTTTGGCATTCGCACTTGTTACGATCAGCGGCTGTACCGCATCCGTCATCGCGTAGCGATGGGTTGAATCACAATACCAGGCTTTCAACGCGACGAGATTACCCATTTCAGAATCGATAAAGCGCTTTGCTTCCATCAAGCCTTCATCGAACCGTTTCATATGGCCGATCTGCAATAATTTGCCTGATTTTTTGACGGCCTCTTCAAGAACGAGCACGTCATCAAGTGAGGTCGCTATCGGCTTCTCACACAACACATGTTTACCGGCTTCGAGCGCACGAATAGACATCGGCACATGCCATTGATCGGCGGTTGCGATAATCACAGCTTCGACATCCGGATCAGCAAGCATCGTCTCATAATCGGCATAGGATTTTTGTGGCGCGTGTGTTGCCGCCATCCGCGAACGCAAATCATCGGCAAGATCGCAAATGGCATAAAGCTCGGCATTACGTGCCTTTGTGCAGCTCTCAAAATGCGCGGCTTGCGCAATTTGCCCACATCCGAGCACGCCGATTTTAAGCCTTTTTGTATTTTTGCCGCTCATATCGAAGTTTCCATGCCGGTGAATGAATTGAGGCTCTCTATCACTGAGGTCTTATACCGGAAGCGTGCGCCGCGATTTTCGAGATCTCATCAAAGACGAGGCCTTCGGTAGGAATGGTCACATCAAACACTTCACCAATGACCTGTGTCCAGCCATGAATGAAATAAATCCAACCATCTTCGATCTGAAGATGCCGCGCAGCGTGTTGGGCTTTCGCCTGATCAAGGAAAACGAGATCGCCGCGATAATTCAATTCCCAAATGATCGCCTGTTCCGGCAAAAGCGCGGCATCTGTAATGGGCGAACCGGGAGCGTCTTTGCCAAGACCAGTGGCGTTGACGATCAAAGAGCCTGCCGCAAGTTTGGCGATGATGGCGTCATTCTCGTCTGCGCTTTTCACAAGATGATAGCTGACCGCGATTGTTGTTTTAGCCTTCGCGTGGATTTCGCGAATATGATCAAGCCGCACGGGATCACGATCGGCGATGAAGAGATTTCGAGGACGGTCTTGTTCCTCTAACATCGTCATCAAATGCCAGCTGATGGCAATCGCGGAACCGCCCGCGCCGATGATAAAGGCATCGGCTTTCGTTTTGTTGAAATGGCTTTTCGGCAAAAATCCATCAATCGTGAGACCGGACGAGATTGGATCTTTAGCATGACAAACCAGTTTCCCGTCACGTTTTGAAAGACAACTCGTTTCGCCCATCAAATTTGCATAGAAATCGATCTCATCGAACAAATTGGATGCCGCATGGAAGAGATCAAGCTTATGTGTTGTTACCAGCGCGCCGCGTGAAAGTGGATCATGCTTTATGAAATTCACAACATCGCGATAGCGCGCAGGATCATCATGGAGCTTAAGATCAATGCCTTTTATCACCGCATCGTGAAGGCCAAGAAATTTAGCCCATTTCGGAAACACGCTCATGATCATCGAACTCGATGTGGTCACGCCGATAAAATAGATCGTCGGTTGTGTCGCCGGAGTCAATTTCATCTTAGTTCAACTCTTCATCTTGCAGATGCATGAACGGCAACAATGTCGGATTGGCTCCGCGGTCTATAGGCTGGGTTTTTCACCGCTTCCCATCCGGTTCCGTTCGCCATGATGCGTACCGCCATACCACCTGATTTTTCAATGATGTTGTAATCTTGCCCTGAATCGCTTGGATAAAAGAAACTCATCACCAAAGGCACGGCACCGGTATTGACCGAGCGATGAATCCAGAAAGGCGGGACATAGACGGCGACACGCGGCTTCACCTCGAGAATGCGCACTTCTCCTTCCGGTGTTTCGAGCAACATCAAACCTTCGCCGCTTTCGCCATAATAGACTTCAGGTCGGTTGGCGCAGGCGTGGATATGGCCGCGTGTCATATAGAACTCGTCGCCGATACGGCCAGGTTCCATCATGGTTGTACCAAAAATGAGATCGCCAACCTTTTGCGTCGGACGTTGCTCATGCACCGTATAAACGATTTCGTCTGCCGACGTGGCGAGAAGCGATTGGAATGCGTTCGTGTCGAGATAAAGCCCGTCAAGATCGCGCAGGCGCTTGATGTAACGCCCACCTGCATCACTCATCACACCGCTTGCGGAATTAATATGATGAGCGCTTGGTTCCTGATACATAGTTGTTCCGCTTGAATACAAAGGGTCATGACCGCGTCATGACCCTGATAATCTCGCAACGAGAATGTGCTTTGCCTCAACGAATACGCGCACCCGATTCCTTATCAAAGACGAACATCCGTTCTTTGCTGAAGCTCACACCGATGAGGCTGCCGGTAATGCCAGAAAAATCCTTCGGCGCCTTCACGGTGATGTAATCATCACCCGCCTTGACCGTCACAAGCGTATGATCGCCGATCAACTCAATCGTATAAATCTCGGCTTTTAGTTGCGCCGAGTCTGGCGAAACAATGGTGCAGTCTTCCGGGCGAACGCCAAGAATGGCCTTTTCAATCCGACCGGCGACGGGCACATCAACAGAGCCACTGCGGGTTTTAAATGTTGTCGCATCAAGCGTCCCATGCACAACATTCATTGGCGGTGAGCCGATAAATTGCGCAACAAAGAGATTGACCGGATCGTTGTAAATCTTCGCCGGTGTATCGAGCTGTTGCAGCACGCCTTTTTCGAGAATGGCGACGCGATGCGCGAGCGTCATCGCCTCAATCTGGTCGTGCGTGACATAGATCGTTGTGATGCCGAGTTCGGATTGCATGTGCTTCAATTCCGCACGCATATGGCCGCGCAATTTCGCATCAAGATTGGAAAGCGGCTCGTCCATCAAAAAGACGGACGGACGGCGGATCATGGCGCGCGCAAGCGCAACACGCTGCCTTTGACCACCTGACAATTGACGCGGATAGCGATCAAGCAATTGATCGATCTGCACCTGCGCTGCAGCTTCGCGAATGGCTTTGTCCTGTTCGGCCTGCGGCACTTTACGAACTTTCAGCGGAAAACCGATATTCTCTGCCACCGTCTTGTGCGGATAAAGCGCGTAAGATTGAAACACCATCGAGACGTCGCGATATTTCGGCAAAACATCCGTCACATCATTGCCGCCAATCGTGATGCGACCAGAACTTGCTGTTTCAAGACCTGCAAGAATCCGCAATGCGGTTGTTTTACCCGAACCCGATGCGCCGAGCAGAACCAGAAACTCACCCGGTTGGATATCGAGTGACAATTCTTCCAGAACGCGCACCACGCCGAAGGATTTTGCGATCTTGTCAAATTTGACGGGCACACCCGATGTGGAAGCCATTTTGAGATCCCTTATCCTTTACCTTAACCTTTGACCGCGCCGAGCAATACGCCTCGTGCGATGAAGCGTTGCAAAAGTATCGCCATCAAAATCACCGGAATGATCATGATCACGATGATGGCGCACATCTCCCACCAGAGAATGCCTTTTTCACCGGCATTTTTCGCCGCAACCATAATCGGCATGGTTTGCGATTTCGATGTCGAGAGAAAGACCGCGAAGAGATATTCGTTCCAATTCAAGATCAATGTGAGCAAAGTCGTTGCGGCAAGACCCGGACGCGTCAGCGGCAACACGATGTCCCAGAAAATGCCAAAGCGACTCGCGCCGTCAAGCTGCGCTGATTCTTCGAGTTCAATCGGTAGTCCCGCAAAGAAATCATGCATGAGCCAGACGACAATCGGAAGATTGGCCACCGCATACACGATGATCAAAGCCAGATGCGTATCGAGCAACCCGACCGCTTGAAACATCATATAGATCGGGATGATCACGACGATGGGCGGCAAAATGCGCTGGGAGATAATCCAGAAGAGAATATCGCCATTGCCCAATGTGCTCGTAAATCTTTTGCCAAGCGCGCGGGCGAGAAGGAAAAACAGCACAAGGCCAACCGCCGTGCTGAAATACCAAGGAATGCCCGCATAGCTTGTCGCGACAATCGTGCCGAGCGCAAGCAAGACGAAAACAAGGATGTTACCGAATTTGGGCTTGTATTGAACACGCGCCAACGCATAAGCGGCCATGCTGCCGATTGAGACGCAGAGCACCGTGGCTGCCGCACCAATCACCACCGAATTTGTGAAAGCGAGATAGGTTTTGCAAATCTGCGGTTCCATCGCTTGCAATGTCACCACAGGCGACACGATGAAAGCGAAAGTGTTGTAGACAAGCAAAAGCAATTGCCGACCGATGGCGTAAGCATCGCAATAGGGATCGGACAGATGCACGCGCCAAGCGTTGAGATTAGGCTGGAAGTCAACAAAGGGAATATAAAACGGTCCCTGATTGACCGCGGCTGCATCTTTGAAAGCTGTGATCACGACCCAATAAATCGGGAAGATTACGAAGAGCGCCCAAAACCACAAAACACTGTAAGAGAGAAGCTTACTCGTAAACGACATCTTACCAATAGCAGGCGCTTCAAAAAGCCTCTGCAGGAGAGAGCGATCCGATTTTTCGAGCTTTAAAGAAAGATCGCTCATTTCGCCTTCCTCAATTGTCCAAGGACGATGTAGTTGAAGAAAGATGAGCAGACGACAACGGTCAGGATCAGCAACAGATAAGCAACCGCTGCTGATGAGCCCATATCATTTGCGCGCCAAAGAAAATAAGAGTGCAACGTCATCGACTCGGTCGCGATACCCGGACCACCTGAAGTCATGATGTTGGGCAGATCGACAATCTTGAAGGCTTCGATCATGCGGATGAGAATGACCGTCACGGCCACGGGCATGATTTGCGGCCACGTGATCTCGCGGAAAATCTGCACATTGGATGCACCATCGACTTCCGCCGCTTCCACCTGATCACGCGAGACATTCTCAAGGGCTGCGAGCATCACGATGAAGATGAAGGGAATCCACTGCCAGGAGTCGCCAAGAATAACGAACCACCGAGCGGCCCATGCGTCGGTTGACCAGGCCCAGTTTTGCAACCCAATCGCATCCCAGAGCGGTTGAAGGGGGCCCTTGGTGATATCGAGCACCATTTTGAATGCGTAACCGACACCAAGCGGTGTGATCATCAACGGAATGAAGAACAAAACGCGGAAAAAGTTTTTGCCCGAGATCGGCTGCGAACACAAAAAGGCGAGCGCAGTACCAATCAAGAACTGAACCGTGCATCCAACAACGACATAGAACATCGTTGTCATCAGAGTGCCCCACGGATTGCCTGATAACAACGTCGCACCAAGCAGGAACGCGATCGAAATCGCCATTGCGGCCGAGATGAAACGCCCAATCAACCCGACAATCGATGCGCCATTCCGGAATGATTTATAAAGCCACCACAGTGTTGCCGCTGTAATTACAGCGAAGAAGACCCACCCAAGCACACTGATATTGGTCAAGCGGCCGAGAAAATGGGCCTGCTCATTGCCGCTGAATTGGGCGAGGAAATTATCAAACCAGACAAAGCGAAACCGCAATCCATTGGCGGTAAATTTCACGCGGCTTAATGCAAAAACAATCGAGTAAAATGTAGGAAAGATGGCAAAGATCAAAAGCAGCACAACGGCTGGGGCAATAAAAAAAGTTTGCGAATGACGATCAAGCCATTCGTTGAAACGATCAGAGCGTGTTCTTGAAATTCCAACCGGGGAAGCCCCCGGTTGGAAAGAGTTTGAACTGTTCATTGATACAACAGATTAGAGGCCAAGTGCGAGCGCTTGAGCCTTGATCTGCTCTTTGCGACCGAAATCTTCGGTGATCTTTTCCCAGCCCTCTTCGATGTTCTTGAGAGCCTGATCGACCGTGATTTCGCCAGCAAGATAACGAGCGAGTTCTGTATCGAGAACAACGCCTGTATATTGCTGTGCGCCTGGGATCTTCATGTCAGATGCCATGTTCGGGTTGTTGAGCGCGCCGTTGATTGCGCCGAGATAGTTATCGGCCAATTCCTTCGGCATGCCTGCCTTCACCCAGAGATCCGTGCTCTTCAACTGCGACAGACGATAGGGGTTGTAACCGGTCGAACCGATGGTCACGTCCACATTCGATTGAGCAGCCTGGTTCATGTAGGACAAGAACGCATAAGCAGCGGCTTTTTTCTTCGCATCGGCTGCAGCATTCACAGCACCAGCCCAGCCGCCAAAGGCAGCGAACGGAGCATAGTTAATGCCGTCGATCGAGTTCGGAGCGGTTTCCTTGGTCACAGGAACGAGCTTGCCGGTCTTGCGATCAAGCACTTCCTTTGAGCCGACAGCGGACACGGCATAGATTAAACCCTTGACCTTTGCTGCATCGGCATCGAGCTGAAGCGTGCCGGGATCACCCCATTCGATCAAGAGACCGCAACGGCCAGCCTTGAACACCGCACGGGTATCACCGATATCCATATTGAGTTCTTCCGGCGGACCATATTTGCCGGTTTCCTTGTAGATTTCGAAAGCCTTCTTCCAGGCTTCGTTGTTGATGATCGGCTTCATCGTTGCGTTGTCAAAGTGGAAACCTTGGGATGTGCCCTTGGTCTGCACGAATGAAGAAGCAATCGTCTGAATGGCGAAATAGGATTGCGCGTTACGCTTCTTGAAAATGCAAGAACCGTAATCAGGCTGCCCGTCGCCATTCATGTCTTGGCCATGAATTTTCGACGCGACATCGATATAGTCTTGCCATGTCTTTGGCGGCTGCAAACCAGCCTTCTTCAAAACGTCCGTCCGGTAATAAACCATCTGGAAGTCGCCATCGACCATGAGAAGCTTTGTTTTGCCACCAATCTTCTGACCGAAATCGCGGAAATAAGGCGCGATATCGTTCATGTCGATCTTCTTGTCCTTTGCAATGTAAGGATCAAGATCTTCGAGCAAACCAGCGGCATCAAGCTCGACGCCCCAACCAGCAGCGAACACGCCGACGTCAATCGAATTCGTCTTTGTGGTCCAGTCATTCTGAATCTTCGGGAAGATTTCAGCGAAAGGAACTTCGTTCACAACGATCTTCGCGCCTGTTGCCTTTTCGAAGGCGAGGCCGCGCTCTTTCAACGGGCCGGCGATGACCGGGCCTGGACGGGTGAGAATGTTGACGGTCACGCCGTCAAATTCGCCCGCGCTGGCGGCTGAGGCCAATCCAGACAGCATAATTGCCGACACTGCCGCAACGGCAGCATTCTTGTAGAACTTCATATTTATACCTCCCTTTTCGTCGACTTGTTCGTCGACCCCCTCCGAACATAGCCGGATTGGGAGGCAGTTTAGTGCAGCGTTTTAAGGGTTCAAGATGAAAGAGCGGGCAAAATTGCCGCAAAGACCCAAATCAAATCTGTAAAATTTAACATATTCCAAAAAAAACGTTGTGTTTCTAAAGTCTTACGTAAGAATGGGGTTGTTTGCCGATGGGTCAATTTTTTTGAATTTTTCCAAGATCTTCGCGACTTGTCCCTGCGTCAAAAGGTCATAGTGCGATGCCTCAAGCGGATCGTGGAACAGTGAACAAAAACAAAAAAAATCAATAATATCAATTATTTAAATTCGATTTGAGCCACCTAACCCAACACGCTCCCTTGCCCCATCGGTATAACCAAAGGGGACATCGCGAAGTTCATTTATATGAGGGCTCGGGCACCCCTCTCAATCGAAGATAGGAGTCTCACAACCTCCCTTCAAAAATTAAACAAATCAATTGATCAGCCGGGCAAGGTGATTGATCCTGTCGTTTGGAGCGGGCTGGGCCACCGAAAGTGAATGTAAAAACAGCTCCATTAGGAATGCGGAATTCACAGGGGCGGAGATGGGTGATTTATACCTTGCAGTTGATGTCGGTACGGGTGGTTTGCGTGCCGCACTTGTCGATCGGACCGGCCGCATTTTGGCCTATGCGCATCAGGAACATGAGCAAATCGTTCCGCAATTTGGCTGGTCGGAACAACGGCCCATGGAATGGTGGAAAGGTACAATCGCATCCATCCGGAAAGTTCTCGAAAAAATTCCTGGCTCTGCCGAGCGTGTGTCCGCCATATGCGCATGCGGACAAATGCATGGCACTGTTCTTGTCGACGCACAGGGTAAATTAACACTCGATGCCGTGCCCTTGTGGAATGATAAGCGGACTGTTGCGCAGGTTGACGCTTTTAAGAAACGCGTGCCTCACGAGAAATCACTATCGCTTGCTGCAAATATTCCCGCGCCTGCCTGGCCTGCGTTTAAACTGATGTGGATCAAAGAAAATCATCCTGGTGCTTTCAACCGCGCGCACCATGTTTTGATGCCGAAAGATTGGATCAATTTCAAACTCACTGGGGCGTTCGCGCAAGATTATACCGAAGCCTCACTGAGTTTTCTAATGGATTGGAAAACGCGCGAATGGTCCGATGAATTATGTGATTTGACCGGAGTGCCGCGCTCTCTTCTGCCGCCTTTGCGCGAATCCTATGATGTACTTGGCGGATTGTCGCGCGAAGCCGCGCAACAACTTAATCTGCCTGAAGGAATTCCTGTTCTTGTCGGCGCTGGTGATTATCCGATGGCGCTGCTCGGATCTGGCGTCATTGCGAGCGGAATGGGATCTGATGTGACAGGGACGTCAAGCATCATCACAGTTTTGCGAGATGATATTATTCTTGATGACGAAGCCGCCAATGTTTTGATGCCCAATGGAAAATGGGGTGTGATGACTTTAGTGGATGCGGGCGGCGATGCGATCCGCTGGGCACGGCGCGCTCTGCATGACAATAAACTCAGCTATGATGATGTCGAATTGAGCGCGTCGCAGTCTCGTGCCGGATCAAACAGTCTTTTCTTCCTTCCCTATCTCTCGGGAGAACGCGTGGCGCAAAAGCCAAATTCGCGTGCGCAATATTTTGGCTTAAAAGCCGAACATACGATGCACGATCTTCATCGCGCCGTGCTTGAAGGTGTTGCGTTTTCCGTCCGACTTAAACTCGATAAATTTACGGCCGGCAAAGCAAAGCCTGATCGGATTGTTGCCGCTTCAGGCGGTGCAAAATCCGACCTGTGGCTTAAGATTAAAGCATCAATGTATAATGTACCCTATGTGATGACCGAGGAAGTCGAGTGCGGTATCATTGGCTCGGCGATGACGATGGCCTATGCCCTCGGCCATTACGCTGA
>Ga0315899_10000457_pt1 | contig 49387 bp, 27 predicted proteins | sample LakEriMetagenome_2_FD_203518 | JGI IMG/M metagenome (GOLD analysis project Ga0315899, IMG submission 203518) | Freshwater fungal communities from buoy surface, Lake Erie, Ohio, United States - Buoy 4 MA112 | ecosystem: Environmental > Aquatic > Freshwater > Lake | place: USA: Lake Erie, Ohio...
TAGTAACAGTTAATGAATTTTCGCAGCCCGCGGCATCCATTGCAGTGATCGTATATTGTCCTGAGGCCAAGAAGGCAAATACGCCTGAATTTTGAAATGGACCATTATTTACTTGATACTGATACGGAGGTGTAGAACCTCCTGCAATGGCCGTAATAGATCCCGTTGTTTCTCCTGCGCAAAGCACGTTGGTGACATTCGGATTATTCAAGATCGGTCCACCCAAACTAGGAACGTTATAGGTAGCGTTGGCGATGCATCCGGTGGCTTGGTCGGTGACCACCACGGAATATGATCCACCTGCTAAATTTTGGATATATGCCCCTACCCCAGCATTCGGATTCCATGCATAGGTATAATTCCCAGAGCCACCCGTTACAGTCACTTCGATGGCGCCTGTGGAACTTCCACATTGCGTACCAGTGATGTTTGGCGCATTCACGAGGATTTGATTCGGTTGTGTAATTGTTAGGGTGGTATCCCCTGTGCAATTCATGGCATCTGTAGCCGTAATTGTATAGGTTCCTGCCGCTAAATTGGTTTGAGATGCCCCCGTAAGATTTCCAGGGAGCCAGGTATAGGTATATGGTGCTGTACCACCAGAAGCGGAAGCAATTGCTTCGCCATCACTTTGTCCATAACAGGTTACATTGGAAATTCCTGACAAAGAAACCGTAATCGTAGGACAAGGATTCGGACTGCAAGGCAATAAATTTGCAAGGGTCAATACTTGTACCGTACCAGCGGCATCCGTTACTTGAACTTGAGCTACCCCAGCAGGTGGTGTCGCATTCGTTCCATTTGCAAAATTCACCCATTGAGCAGGAGAATTGCAGGAATTCACCGGAACAACACCGTTTAAACATTGACCAAAAAACCAGGTGTATCCGCAACTCTGACATTCTCCTTGATTCGTAATCGGTGTGTTTTGTGCTGCTTGATAAAATGCCCAAGCATACGGAGCAACTCCTCCGGAAACGCTAACAGACCCATTGGCTTCCAAGCATGCCGTTAAGCCTTGGCATGGACTAACAAGAATGGTAGTGGATTCTGACCCACACGCTAAGGTGTAGGTAAGGGTTTGTGAACCCACCCCGGCATTCGCGGGTGTAAAAAGCCCGGTGGCGCTAACGCCCGGGCCATTCCAAGTTCCCCCTGGGGTAGCTGCCGTTAATTGCATAGGCGCATCCGAAATACACACATTTTGAACCGGACAAATCGAAGCATCACAGCAGGCAGATGACATGGGTGCACACGCTGCAGCAGCAAAGGTTTGAATGTATCCAGTGCGTACATTGCTTGAAGAGGTCCCCGTGCTTCCCACAGCCACAACATCTCCTGCCGTTGTGACATGCACATCATACACTTTAAAGGTGGTAGGGTATGTAGCTAATTGTACTAAATTGGCATCAAACTTAATTACCGCTGTGGATGAACCAACATACACGTTTCCGCAATTATCGATATCAATTCCGCTATTGCTTACCGAGAAATCCCCCAGCGCGGTTGTATTTGCTCCACCCGGAATAATTGATGTAGTAAGAATCGCTCCGGTCTGAAGGTTTCGTTTGACCACATTCAATCCATTTTGCGTGTAAAAAAAGGAGTTATTCGCCTTTATAGCACATATTCCCGCATTATCGTATCGATAATTCTCACATTTATACCCAAGGTCGTAGCTGTTATCGATTTTATAAAAGAGCGGTGCACCATTACAGGCATTAAAATTTTGATTAAAGGCCCCCACGGTATCTTGTGTCATGAAATAATATTTCCCATTCGGGGAGGCACAAATGGCGCGTACTTCTTGTACCGAAGGAGGAAAACCGAAGGTGCTACCCTGCGCCACATCTGCACTGGAAATCACATTTCCGGTAGCGATGTCAATGTTGTAAATCGATGCCGTTAAGTTCAAACCGGATCCCCCGGTACCCCCCACCACCAACATGCTCTGATCACAATTAAACGAAATGCTCCAAAACTCATCGTTACTGAATAAACCGCCGGGATTCGCATTATTCCACACCAGGGCACCAGCCGGACTTATTTTCTGTATCGCTGCCGTAGAACCAGCAGTGACATAAGAATTACCTAAATTATCTACGGCAAAGGTTCCGAGCCACACATTGGAGGTATCATACGGTGTATTGTACGTCCATTGTAACGCTCCAGCCGCATTATATTTAAGTACTTGCATTGGCATCACGCCACCTATGGCATATATATTTCCAGCGGCATCCTTATCGCATTCCCACACGCAATCCCAATTGCTTGCAAAACTTGGAAGTTGAGTCCATGGATCTATGATTACTGTTTGTGCTTTGTCATACATACCCAAGTTAAACCCAACAGTCCGTTGATCTAGGAGGTTAAACGAAGAAGGAATGGTGGCATCATCAGCAAACTCATAAAAGGAAATCGGTGCGTGATCAATCCAATCACCAAAGATGGTGTTGATATGGATTTCTTGATTTACAAGGTTTACATCGCGATCAAAAATCATTCGAAAATCCGCAATTGAAGCCTTTGGATGCACAATTAGTGCATATTTCAACCCGGATTCTGGATGAATGGTGTAGGAAAGGTCAATACCAGGGGCAATGTTGCGATATACGAGTTGTTCATATCCATTTACATTGGTTTTATTGAGCACCTCACCTTGCGATGTTTGAAAGGTGTAAGAAAAATACGCTTCTTGTGGATTGCTTGCGCTTAACACGGCATGCGTTGCACTTGGGAAACGAACGTTCAATTCATCATGTGAATACGTATATTTCCCTATGTTTCGTTCCCATTGCTTGTGGTCTTGCAGTGAGCTCATTGAAGCCGGTTGGTCCGTTGCTTTGTTACCCTTCGTGGCATCTAAAAAAACATATCGAATCCCTGTTTTACCAAAAAATACCTTAGCCTTACCGAAATCAGCTGCAAATAAAATGGTTCCAGAACTTTCGTTTTGGTACGAATCAAATTGACCTTGATTTTCAATAAAACACTTAGGTCGTTCAAATGCTCTTTTCCATTCTTGACCAAAAACGGTAGCACCCATAAAAAGCATAAGATAAAAAGCTACAAAAACAGCACGCATCTACAATAGAATTAAGGTTTAGGTGCCCTAAGTTAACAATAGTTTAATTATCTATATCTTTGTTAGAACAGAATAGCCTATGACCATTTATTACCGTATTCTTTTTTCACTCCTTTTACTGTTTTGTACGACAACACTCATGGCACAATGTCCTGCAGGTCAATGGCCCGTTGGCATTACCATCGTTCCGGATGATTACCCCGGAGAAACGACTTGGAATTTATACAGTAACGGAAATGAAGTAGCCACGGGTAACGTCAACGGTTCGGTGGTATGCGTAGATTCGGCAGATTGCATTCGTTTTGATATTCATGACAGCTATGGCGACGGGATTTGCTGCGGATATGGCTTGGGATCCTATGTGATTACCCTGAATGGAACGCAAGTGGCAAGTGGTGGAGAATTCGCTAGCACCGCTTCACATTCGTTCAATTGTGGACCTGGAACGATCTGTGAAAATCCAATCCCAATTGATACCGGGGTAACAGTTTCTCCTCAAGAAAACATTTATTATTCGTTCACTCCCGATACTACAGGGATTTACGCGATATCAACCTGTAACTTGAGCGCCTGTGATACGCGAATTTGGATGTATAACAATTGTGCAAACGTAGATTTCAACGGATCGGCGGCCGGTACCTTATACTATAACGACGATAACGCAAGCTGCGGGTTCCAAGCAGATCTTCACCCCCTACTTACCGCAGGTATTCCGTACATCATTAAAATCGGCTTAAAAGCAAATGCATCCTGTGCTGCGAGCATTCCATTTTCAATCACGTATGAGGGTGCCATGACTTCGGTGCTTCCCATTGTGAAATTAACTACCGTAAATAATGGAATTAACAACGATGTAAAGGTGCCTGTTACTATGGAAATCATTGACAATGGCCCTGGGCAACTTAATTCCACCGCAGATACCCTTTACAGTTATGAAGGAACCATCATGACGGAATGGCAAGGATTTACTGGACCTGGGTATCCCAAGAAAAACTACGACTTTGATTTGGTGGACGCAAACGGGAACAAGATTGATACCTCCTTGTTGGGTATGCCGGCTGAAAACGACTGGATTTTCAAGGCAGAATACCTGGATAATTCCTTGTTGGTTAATACCGTGACGTACGAATTTTCTCGAAGAATGGGACGATACGCTCCACGGACAAGATCATGTGAAATATTTCTAGACGGGACGTACATTGGGGTGTATTCCCTGACCGAAAAAGTGAAACGCGACAATAACCGCGTGGATATCGCAAAACTTACCTCAGCGGATACAGCGGGAAGTGCACTGACTGGTGGTTACATCATAGAAATGAACATTAACGGCGATCCGGCAGCTTGGAACTCTCCCTATCCGCCAATAAATAGTGCCACCTCGCCGCATGCCGTAGAATTCAAGTATGTGTATCCTAAGGCTGATTCGATCCTCCCCGTGCAAGCGAATTATATCAAAACCTATGTAGATTCCTTTGAAAATGCCTTGAATGATGTCAACTTCTCGAATGATTCGGTGGGATATCGCAAGTGGATCGATGTGGGAACGTTTATCGATTTCTTGATTGTGAATGAGTTTAGCATGAATTACGACAGTTATGGCCGGAGTACGTACATGTATAAAGAAAAAGATACAGACGGAAATAAATTGTGTATTGGTCCGCCATGGGATTACGACCGCGCCATGGTGGATGGTCCATCTTCTGGTTGGGTGTGGGAAAATACGCATCCGTATTGGCCTTTTCCATTTTGGTGGTCGAAGATGTATTCAGATTCAGTTTATCGGCATGAATTGGCGTGTCGTTGGTTCAGTTTGAGGGAAGAGGTATTAAAAACACCACGGTTTATGGCCTTTATTGATAGCGTTTCTGCCCCCTTATTTCAAGGACCAGCCGATCGGAATTTTGCGGTTTGGCAAACCCTAGGAGCCAGTACCTATTCGAGTCGAGTTCAAAATATGAAAGTATTCCTTTATCAGCGATTGGCATGGATAGATAGCGAATTGGCGCCTTTTGGCGCGGTCTTGCCAAGCGTTGAAATCCCAACAGACACTACAGTTTGTAAAGGCATAACGTACTCGGCACCTTACCTCTCGGGGTATGCATATAATTGGATTCCAGGTCCTGAAACACCGGAAATTACCTTTACCACCCCAGGAACTTATCAGTTGAACGTGAAAAATGAGTTTGGCTGTGAACGAACCTTGCCTATGCACGTTAACATTTCCGCCCCTGACTCAACCTTTACGCAAGGATTGCATGTCAGTGGAGACATAAACTACATTTTCGTTGGGAATAACGGTCCTACAAGTCAATATTTTTGGGATTTCGGTGATCAAACAATGTTGGCGGGCGGTCAAACGTCAACCCATATTTATGCAAGTCCCGGCGTTTATACGGTACACATGAGCGTAATGGATACGCTCGGTTGTATGGGAGAATCTAGCAAACAAATTCAAGTAACAGATGGTGAAATTCAAGTGAGTATTCAACCCAATCCATCGGTGAACAATCCAATCATCACGCACAACATTCCACAGAACGAAGCCTTTACCTTTACGCTTTATGATGCTGCGGGCAGGTTACTGCAGGAAATCCAGCAACCTCCTTCCCCTTTCACCTTGGAAACCACGGGAATCGCTGGTGGAACCTATTGGTTGCAGTGCAGCTATAAGGGTCAAAACGTGAGTAAAGGGTTGGTACGCATAGATTAATCCATTGAAATAAATAATGATGGTCCCGATGAAGGTGCTTCCATATCAAGAATTATTTATTCGCCAAGAACAAGCCCTCGGAAGCTCCTTGAGCAATCAATTGGTTGGAATTGCTGAAATAAAACATGCGTCATTTGATCGGCTGGCCCAATCTGTTGATTTACTTTTAAAAGAACGTACTTGGCCGTATTTAAAATTAAACGAGGATTTGTCGTCATGGGTTATTGATAAAAACCAAACGGGAATCTTTATTCTCAATAAAAGAGAAGCATCCGAATTATCGCTGAGTTGCTTATGGGCTATTAATCTGTACCAAATTAATGATCAAATAACGCTCAAACTTTGTTTGCATCATGCGTTAGCTGATGCGCATAGTTTTCAAATCTTTTGGGAAGACCTCAAGGATATTTATGAAGGAAAACAAGCTGTAAGAACATCAGAAAATAAGGCAGGTATTGAAATCTCATCAAATAGGATTGATCTAGGAACTTTAAAACCCATTGAACCACAGGGTTTAGGTCCAATAGAACGAATTACATTTAATCTTTCACCCAACAGAAAAAAAGAAATATCTAAACGTTGTAAGGAACTGCAACTGAATCTTTCCACGCTTTTATTAGGTTGTTTTCAGCATTACCTTGATGGAATTGAAACCCATCTTGGTATTCCAATCCAAACCGGAATGGCATTGCGCAACAGGAGTGGTAAAATTGCGAAGCAAGATTTTTTGACGCGTGTAAATTTTCTTCCCGTCAGCCACGTGCCGATTTCCAAAATAAGCGAATTAGAAACCGTAATAAAAAATTGTTTTAGAAATCAAGAATACCCTTTATTAACATGGTTATCCGAGGAGCGAAAACGTACGGCATTCAACGCACTGTTTTCATACCAGAAAGAAGCGTATGAGAAAAATACCGACGAACTGCAAGCAAGCTTTACCTTTCTTCCCACTTCAGTGGATGAGAATATTATTTCAATGCATGTATTGGAATTTGGAGAAGAGTCACTTCGTCTTTCATTCGACGTGCGCACGGATCTTGCCGATATATCGTTTTGGAGATGCTTCGTTAATGCTTATTTGCATGGCGTATTAGCACTGCTTGACGGCAAAGAGCCCCAACTAAATTTACCCAAGGCTAAATTAACTAAGGATCTAAAAAGTAACATTGAATTTTGGAGTCTATTTGATAAGGCAAATGATGATCACATAGCGATTATATGTGCTGATGAAAAAATAACATTCGGGGAACTCAAAAAACGAATAAGCACTGTCCCAAATGAATCCCCTATGTTATTTTTATCACCAAATAGAAGCATAGAGACCATTGTAATGATCCTTAAGCAATGGAAACAGGGCGGAATAATTTCTTTTACAAAACCGAAAGAAGTTAAAATGCCTCCAGGCCAATTTCTTTATTTAGCTGAAACGTCAGGAAGTACCGGAGAATCAAAACAAATTTTAATACAGCAAGCGGGTATTGAAACCTTATTATTTGATTGGAAAAATCGCTTAAACATTAATGAAAACGCAGTTCATCTTAGTCTTGCAGACATGCGATTTGATGTGTTTTTCGGAGATTTATTCCGAAGCCTTTTTCTCGGGAGCACCTTAGTTCTTGCAACAGAAATCGAACGCTTATCCCCACTTCTCATTAGTCAACTCATCACGAAACACCAAGTTAGCCATCTTGAATCCACGCCCTCATTTATACAACTCATCCTTAAAAACAATCCAAAACTGGAAGGTTTAAGCCATTTAATTTGTGGTTCAGAAGCCATGACGCATTCTTTGTATAGTGCAATTACGAAGTTGGAAGGAATTAAGATGTATAACAGCTATGGGTTAACCGAAGTAAGCATTGACTCTGCGCTATACCCGCTTCTTGAAATGAATCAACAATTTCCACTTGGAGCTCCGCTCGGGGAGCAGCAATTTACGGTTCATGGACCAAACGGACATATCGTTCCGATGGGTATTTGGGGAGAATTACACATTTCTGGCGCGTGCGTTGGAACTCCTTTATTGAAATCCGAACGATACATTGCGCATGAAGACGGAACACTTTGCTATAAAACGGGAGACCGAGCGTTCATCCATCCGATCCATGGACTCATTATTTCTGGAAGGATGCAAGATGACTTCATCAAAGTAAATGGAAAAAGAATACCGGCTAGACGAATAGAACATCTAATCGCTTCACTCGAAGAATTAACACAATGCTGTGTGCTTGAAAAGGACGGCGTGAGTGTATTACTGCATGAACTGAGCTTAACCGAACCCGAGATAAAGGCATATTTATCTAAACATATTCCACCATACCAACAACCAGATCTTATTCAATTTAATACCACTTGGCCTATAAATCAAAATGGAAAAATCGATAAGAAAACCTTGATCAAACAGATTCCAATTCAACGAGAATCCAGGAACCAATGGCAACCTAATGCAACAGAAAAAGAACAGAAAGTTTACCTTGTTTTAAAATCTTTTGAAAAAACATACGGTGATTCGGAAGATTCTCTGCTTGCATATGGATGGAATAGTATAGATTTGCTTTCTCTTTGTAATGAGCTTACGATTAATGGAATTATAATTTCTTCTCAAAAAGTTATGGCCAAGCCATTTATAAAAACCTTACTTGAAGAAGAAAATTCGGAAAACGACCGTGACTCATCGCATGAAATCAATATTGATGACATTGACATGGATGATATCCTTGGAATTTTGAACCGCTAATGAATTTTTCTAAAGACGATATACAAAAAGCATTTAAAACGACCCCCATCGAGGAAAGCCTTTTGGTTTTTCAATCTACCAATGACACCTCTAGCTATATAGAATATGCTGTACTTGCGTTAACGAATCAACAATTAACCGAAGGTGATGTCAAGCGTTGGATTGATTCAATTGAACGTCTAAAAGATTGTTACCTCTATGAGCAGACCAATCCCCTTAGAATTCGATTAAAAAATTCAATTTACCCAATAAGCTTAGTAAATAAGCCTGAATTAACGGATGTTTCCCAAGTGAATTCTTGGATTCTTGCGCAAGACCATACCTTTAATGTGCAAAAACCACCCTTATTCCATGTATATCTCGTTGAAACAGGGATTGGACAGTGTTTTTGTTTAGTATATCATCACCTCTTGTTTGATGGAATTTCCGTTCAACTTGCCTTGTCCGCACTTGACTCAAATTCAAGCCTTACATTTTCTGATTGGAATCCGAAAACACAATCCGAAGGAGCTGAAAAAATTGAGCTTACTCCATTCAGCTTGGAGCGTTTAGTTCCTCCTCCTGCAGCGCCTGAAAAAGGATTTGTGAGAGAATCGTTTGAATTACAAAATGTGTCGTATGAAACATTTATGTTGGAATGGCTAAAGTATCTACAACAAGCGTCGGGATTAGAGGAAATCATTATTGGAGAGGTATTCTCTGCTAGGGATGCATCCATTGAATCCAGTACAGCCTTGGGATATTTCGTGCAAACGTGGCCGATAAGAATCCATTCAGACGTAAGCCCTGAACAATTAGCGCGAACTAGGCAAGCAATTAAAGCGCAAGCGACCGGTTGGGTAAAAGACCATTATACACAAAATGCTTTTGATCATTGTTGGGTTGTTGAACCAACCCTTAACTCCGAGATTGAAGCCTATTTTTATTCCAAGCCACACTATGTACTAACGATTGTGTTAAGTCCTAAAGGAAATAACCTCACCGTTAACTTTTGCTGGAATCTTGAGAAAATTGACCGAGCTGCAGCCGTTGAAATTTGTACTTCGTTCGTTCAAGCACTCACAATTAACAGTGCTCCAAAACTACGATTAACTCAGCATAAAACACGCTTACACTCCATACTTGCACGTTGGGAAGAAATGGTTCAACACTTCCCAAAGCATATTGCAGTAGAAGATCATACCGGATGCGTCTTGAATTATAGTGAATTAGATGACGCGTCAGACCGATTAGCAGGTATGTTAAACATCAACAAAGGTGCCTGCGTGGGTGTAAATACTTCCTATTCAGCTTCAATACCTATTTCATTTCTCGCTATTCTAAAATGTGGTGGGATTTACGTTCCACTTGACCCCACAGTATCAGAAGATCGTCGTGCATTTATTATTGAAAATGCTGGAATTGAGGTAATCATTTCAGATCTAAACCCAAGCTTCAACGGACGGATAATCGACCCTACAAAACGAAGCGAACATGCTAATTTTAAACGGAGCAATAGCGAGCTCACCGATACATGTTATTTAATCTATACCTCAGGTACCACGGGCATACCCAAAGGCTGCGCAGTCAATCATTTAAATGTACTGAACCTTTTCGAGGGGACAAATACGCTGTTTTCATTTAAACCTGAGGACCGCTGGATTTTAGCGCACAGTTATGGGTTCGATTTTTCAACATGGGAAATTTGGGGCGCTTTGTTAAATGGGGCTACACTCTTTATCCCCGACAGAAAAGAAGTTCAAGACACCTTCAGATTCCATAAATTATTACAAGAAAAGCAGGTTAATATATTGAACCAGACACCAAAATCATTTTACAATCTTATGTTGGTGGATGAAGACCTTAAGCAACTTAGCCATCTCGATTATGTGATTTTTGGAGGAGACAAATTACAAAGCAACCGCTTAACTTCTTGGATGGACACCTATCCAAACATGACCATGGTCAACATGTATGGAATAACAGAAACGACTGTACATGTTACGTTTCACAAGGTCCAACCCGAACTCCAAAGTAATATTGGAATCGCATTGCCCGGTTATGAGGTTTGCTTGATGAATGCGGCTGGAACGATGGTTCCTTCGGGATTTCTTGGGGAAATTTATGTCTATGGGAACGGGGTTTGCAATGGCTATTATCAAAATCCATTATTAACCGATGAAAAATTCGCCGAGAATGAACTCGGGCGGCACTATAAATCTGGCGACCTTGCTTGGCAAATTGGGGATTCGTATTATTACCTCGGTCGACGAGATCGCCAAGTTAAAATCCGGGGCTTCCGCATCGAGTTAGGTGAAATCGAATATTTATTAAAAAAGCATGTCGCGAAATGCGATTTCATTGTACTCTTTGCACAGGACAAATTAATTGCATTTTACAAAGGTGACACGAACACGCTGAATCCGGACCAATTTCGAGGTATACTGGCGGACTACGCCATCCCTTCAAGCTTTGTGTATGTTTCGGAATTCCCACTAAACCAAAGTGGAAAAATTGATGAACGTGCCCTATTCGCACAATCAACTCCTCTTGCTCAACCGCAGGTGGCTTCCAATCAAATCTCAGCAATCTTTCAAGAGTTTCTGGGGGCTTCCATCGATTTAAATCGCTCATTTCTACAAAATGGTGGTGATAGTATCCTTGCGATTCGCTTAATTAATCGATTAAAAAAAGAAGGTTGGGAATTAAGTGTTCCGGAGTTATTTAGTGAAACTGCCCTTGCCCTGTTGAATCCAAAGCAAAATCAGGAAGCAACTCCGAAGCAAAATCCCATTCATGCCTTTCATGAATTAAACCAATTACCCTATAAGCCTGACCATTATTTTTTTCCGTTACTCGAAGCACAAGAAGGAATTTTAATTGACTGCCTCAAAGCGGAAAATAAGTCCTTGTATGTGGAACAATTATCCTATGAGATAACGAATTCCTTTTCACCAGAAGCAATTCAATTGGCTTATGAAAACGTGTGTAAAAACCACCCCCTTTTACGCGCACGAATTACAAGAAAACATGGAGCCTATCTGTTTGAAGTGCATCCGGAAACTCGCATTGAGGTTCGGATTCTTGAAGGGGAGGACCTTAATCATTTCATGCCATCGGATTTTAACAAGGGATTCGACCTGCATGAAAATTTATCGCGCTTAACCATCATCCCCGGTACTCATGTGCATTCCATTGTATGGACACATCATCATTTATTGTTGGACGGTTGGTCGTTGGGTATCTTTAGTAAACTAATGCTGGATGCCTTAGAGGGAACTGTACCTGCTTCTTCGGACGGGTTTATTTCGTTTTGTTGTACACAAGTGCTGCTCGATAAAAATAAAACGTATTGGAAACAACGGGTTCAAGTTCAGGAACAAGAACTGTTAGTCCCCCCCTTGCCTGCAAGAACACACGAAGTGGAATACCATAAAAGCAGTGTATTTATTCCGTTTGAAGGAATGGACAGAATCAGGCAGGAAAACCTATCTCAGCATGCCTTCATGATGGCTGCATGGAGTGCTTTTCTTGGGGTATTGTTCGATAAAACATCCATACAGTTTGGAAACGTCGTTTCACTGCGGGATGAAAGCGCAATGGATGAACTCGGCATGTATATACGGACATTACCATTTCATGCACACCTTAGCCACGCTGAAACATTCGTCGATTATGCAAGACGAATCTTTACCATGCTTCAAGAAGATGCAAGGCACACTCATGACCCGATCAATGCGTATGTAACCGAGAACCAACTCAACCACCTCTTTGTTTTTGAAAATTACCCCATTGATTTTTCTTTACTTTCAGCAAAGGGAATTAAAATTGGCGCCTTTAACGAACGTACGGGTGCTGCTTGGACCACCCTTGTTTATCCTAAAGAAAACGGATTTGAACTGGCTATTCTTCACGATACCCGTATTTATGCAAGTCTGTATGTGACGCATATATTAAATCACTTTGGGAAGTGGTTGAGTGCAATGCCATGGGATATACCCCTTGAACAAACGCACGGATTATTCATACGCACAAAGCGCTTGCAGGGACCGCAAATTCATCGGCCGGAAACCAACATACTTGACCTATTAAAACGCGATTCGAAACATCCCTTAATTCAAGGAACGGAAAGAGCAATTAGCTATACTCAACTTTGGGAAGAAGTAAAATTATTATCCTCATCCCTCCAGATTTTACCGGGTGAAGCGGTTGGAATCGATGTGAAATCAACCTATCATTTTGTGTTAAGCATCGTAGCCGTATGGTTAGCCCAAGGAGTACCCTGCCCTGTAGATCGACGCTATCCGGATTCAAGAAAGGATTTCATTTATACCAATGCGGGAATACGTAAAACCTTAGTATCTGAAGACCTAAGCCTACATATCCAAGAGCGATCGAATGAGCCCATTATTCATGCGAGGGAAGCCAGTTTTATTTTACACACTTCGGGATCAACAGGTGAACCTAAAGGGGTGATTCAGACACATGAATGTTTGATTAATCTAATTCGTTGGAATACTCAAGCCTATCCGTTTGATGCAAAAGAGGTCATACTACAACTCTCATCTTTTGGTTTCGACGCCTCATTCCATGAAGTATTATTGGCTATGAGTTTAGGAGCAAGTTTAGTAGAAGTTCCCTTTGAAGCACGGCTAGATATTCAACAAATTCGGGAGTACATTCGTGGTTTTAATGCCACATTATCTTGGATTCCTGCACGCGTATTGAATGCTATCTTAGAAGTTGACCCTCACTTCCTATCGGATTGTGATTCGATTAAACATATTGTTACCACCGGTGAAGCATTAGTTATCGGTAAAGAACTTAAGCATTTTATTGCTAACAAGGGAATCACCTTATTAAACTTTTACGGTCCAACAGAAACCCATGTTATCACAGCACAGGCCATTACATCCAATGAAGCGATAACACAACCAACCATTGGTAAAGCATTGCCCAATACGGATATATTGTTAGTTAACAACCACCAAATTGTTCCTGAAGGATTACCCGGTGAATTATGGGCGGCCGGGGCGCATGTCGCACTCGGATATTTAAATGACGCTCCATTAACAGCAGAAAAATTTGTGTATCATGAGGGTAAACGCTATTACCAAACAGGCGATTGGGTATTTCTAGACGAACAACAGAACTTACATTTTATTGGACGTAAAGACGATCAAATAAAAATTAGAGGATTCCGCGTGGAACCCTTAGAAGTGGAACGCCTTTTAACTGAATTACCCGAGGTACAACAATCATGTGTATTGGTCTCCGAACAACGACTTGTTGCCTTTATCGTTACCGATGATTCAATAGAAACCATTAAAAGCCGAGCAACAGAACGTATGCCCGACTATATGATCCCTAGCGCATTCTACCGCATTGATTCAATGCCGATAAATAACAACGGCAAAGCGGATCGAGCACGCTTAAAAGCTCAGATTCAAGCGCAAGGAACACACGCAGCAGCGCCACTTGATTCTACGCGCTTAAGTGTTCAATGTTGGAAGGCTATTCTTGGTCATGCCAATTTTAACATGACCGATGCATTTGAGCATGTGGGTGGAAATTCAATTTTATTGATGAAAATGCAAGCTTGGCTGGAAAAAAATGCCGGGTGTTTTATCTCAGTCAAATCGCTCTTATCGCACAATACACCGGATTTATTAGAACAACTTATTCAGGATTCACAGGCAAGTCACACGCCCGATTTACCAGATTCCTTTCCATTAAACGCCCTACAACAAGGCATTCTGCTCACTGAACTTGGAAATGATTGGGGCAGCCATTCTCCTTTTTTACTGCGCTTCATAGCACATTTGAAAGAACCATTGACCGATTCCAGATGGAAGGAAGCGGTGGAGGCTATTTTAGCTCAATTTCCTTATTTGGCCTATACATTAAATCAAGTTGAAGACCCTAAATCAACGTGTTGGGTTGTAAATAAGGAGCGGTCGATGCTTTATTCAGCGGAGCACTTAGCACGATGGGACTACCCATTAATACGTTTCATTAAGCATGAACCGACAAAAATTGAATTTATTTATCACCACCTCTTGATGGATGGGCTTGGGATGAATGTCGTATTAAACCGATTGATTGAGCACCTAGAAGGAAACCTTAAACCCGCCACATATTCCAATACCCACCTCATCGAATATCATCCGATAAATACGGGTCTTGTCATTGAAACAGCTACTAGAAACGCTACTGTTTTTAAATACCGCATTTCCGAAAATGCGCTCGACAGGATTTCAAGTTATTGTGAATCGAACGACCTTCCTAAACGGGAGTTCTTACTGCGTTCGGTAGCCTTAACCCATCAAAATGCTACGATTGCAATGACTGATGTTACGAATCATCCTGGAATTCCGGGCATGTTTACCGAGCTCATACCCGTGCAGATTGACTTGAAAACGGGAGAACGTACAGCCATAGAACCACAGGCAACATTAAACACCGCCATTGTGTTCAATTATATGATCACTGAAATACCGGCAAAATGGGTGAATGAAATTGAAATACAAGAACCGATATTCACTAAATATCCGTACGAATGGCAATTCATTGATTATTTGACACATATCGAGGTTGCTTGTTATGCTTCCGTCGAGAACCCACATGCTGCACGGATTTTTGAAACGTGGAAGAATCAACTGCTTCAATTTGAAGGAACAGAACCCGCAGAAATAAAAGACAATGAGTTATTTGACGATTTCGATTTTTAAATGAGAACCTATTTATCAGATATTGTACACCGTATAGCACTTCCTTCCTTTCGAAATGCCAATGGAGATACGTGGCATGAAATCATGGGAATCATAGAGGAATACCTGATTAATTTAAGGCATACGGTTCACATTCAAGAATGGAAAGATGAATTCGGACGCACGTTTAAAAATTTCATCGTTCGAATCGAAGGGAAATCAAAAGAAACCTTTATTCTTGGCGCACATTACGACACCTTCGAAGATACACCGGGAGCTGATGATAATGCAAGCGCAGTAGCCGTTTTGTTAGGCGTATTAAAAAACATCTCCCCAAGCGAACCCTTGGCATACAGTTGGGAATTTGTGCTTTATGCATGCGAAGAACCACCGTTTTTTGGTACAAAAAATATGGGGAGCTACAAGCATGCGGCGCGGATGAATCCAGCTGATATAAAATGTATGATTTGCTTGGAAATGGTTGGGTATTTTAGCAATGAGCCCAACAGTCAACACTACCCGTTTTCGCCCCTGAAGTGGATTTATGGTAATAAAGGCAACTTTCTACTGGGCGTAAGTAACCGCAATTCGAGAAAAATAGCCCGTGAAATCATGAAGCATCTTCAAGGGTGTAATCCGTCATTTTACAGAAAACTAATACTACCCTTTCAACTTTCAGGACTGGATTGGTCAGACCATAAAAACTATTGGAGCCATAACATTCCGGCGCTTATGATCACGGATACGGCAATGTTTAGAAATTCAAACTACCATACCTCGAAAGACCTACCCTTTACCTTGAATTACCAGCTGATGGAACGATTGGCTTTAGACTTAGTCTCCCTAATCAAAAAGGGATAATTTCGTCGGTAGGCAGCTCATATATTCCATTAAATTCTTGCAAAAAGGAGTTATCAAGAATCTTCGATTGAAATTTCCGAGCCATATCCCCCGCATTTAATCCTTCGGGTGAGCCCATTTCAGTATTTAATACGCCGGGATGAATAATGTTAACGGAGAACGATTTTTCTTCTTTTCTCAAAATATTGACAAATAAACTCAATCCTGACTTGGAAAGGCAGTAACCGTAACCCGGAAGTTGATCAAGATCTTGATCACGGATGTAGGTAGGAGAAGAAAAACGGCTTCCTACAATAATAAGCGACTTTAAATGCTCTAATTTACCCAAACGGTTAAGTTCCGAAAAGAAGGTAATGGGTTGAATTAAATTCACCTGTAAGACGTTCTCGAATGCTTGAGCGTCAAAGGCATCTATTTCCACCCCAGTATCTCCGATGGCTGCATTGAGGATTAGCACCTCTGGATTAGGCATATTTTCGAAAGATGCATAATCAAATGAACGTTCATGGTTGGGATTTCTAGACACCCCGTAAATCGCCATGTGTTTGTTATGCAGGTTAAAAAAAGCATTCCCAAAACCTTTGGAAATTCCTGTAATAAGGGCAATCATGGAAGTTCAATTAAGGATTTGTTTTGGCCGAATAAAGCTAATTCACTTAAACGAGGATAAAACCGTTGCAATGGAAAGGTACCACTCTGATATAAACCATTCAGATCTTTATGAAAAATGTTCATACGTTCGTACATGGGATCCTTCATTTGATCGTACTTCAAATATACGCTAGAATCCAAATCTTCTTGATAACTGCTGGTATGTGAAAGCAAGTAAAACGCTTTTTTACCCAACAATTCCAATCGAATAAAATAATCAATATCGTCGTAGAAAAGCAAGTAGTCATGGTCTTCGTAGAAATAACCCAACGATTCAATAACGTTCTTAGGAATCGTAAAGCAAGCGCTTCCAACAATGATTTCTGTCAAAGAAATAAAGGTGCGTCCGAGATGATTCGTTCGGACACAATCTTTCATGGTCGGATGATTCTCTTGAAATAGCATTAGTAAGCCAATGCTCGGATCGGCATTGAAAAGGGTATCCATTTCTTCCAACCAACCTGGGTGATGAATGATAACATCACAGTCCAGTTTTATTAGATACGAGGAGTTGGAATTTGCCAAGGCAAAGCCTGAATTATATCCTTTACTAATCCCTTTGTTGGTTGCAAACAACAGCGCCTTGTCAATAATGCCCCGTTCCAATAAATCCCGAATGTAGAAGGGACTTTCATCGGATGACCCATTATCCACAATGATGATCTCAACCTCCTCTCGACGGTTTAGACTCTCTATTAAAGAATGAACGGTATTTTTTAAATACACGCACCTGTTAAAACTCAATATAACTATGGAAGCTTTCATACATGGGTATTGATAAGGTTTGATACACTTTCCAAAGTGCCTTCGATCCAATTTGGGTTTAACGAAAAATGTTCTCCAATGCTATAAACCCGCTCCGCTAAACGCTGGGCTTTAGAGAACTCAAAAATGCGATGAAAATATCCCGATTTGTAATTCCAATAACACCCGTAAAATGGTGGCATGTCGTACGTATGAAGCTGCAGGTCACGAATCGAATCCGCACCAAAATACGTATGCAGCTGTCTCATTAATTTATCCGTATCCCATGATTTTTCTAACGATGGCAAGTAAAATTCCCAATGGAATTCTGATCTTCTGAGCATTCTGAGCGGATCTTCCGTGATCAAATAGTCATGGCTAGGGAACACATTGGAATTAAAGGTAATAATTCCCTTAATGCTCTTGCCGTAATGCCCTGCGGCTAAGCATGTTGTTAAGGAATCCCTAGCCTCCGAAGGCAATTCCACATGGGAAAGTGCATTCAATGAACAAGTAAAAACGACCTTATGCGCCTGATACGTTTGATTTGTAGTTTTCACCATTACGCCATCAGCGGTATAACCCACGTGTTCTACTTGTTGCTTATACACGGGGGACTTTATTTGACCAGAAAGGGTATTAACCAGTTGACTCAGACCGCCTTGCATTCGGTAGACCTTGGAATCTGATGCGGATAAATTAGATACAAAAAAGTACATCGATTCATACAAGGTGATTTGATTCATAGAAACATCTATGTCGCCTAAGAAATAACGCATTGAGAATGCGCTAGGAATTCCTTCTGATTCCAACCAATCTTTGGTTAAGACCCTATCCCATTCCAGCGGGGCAAGGCGCTCGAAATCGGAAAGATTTACAATACCCGTTTTATCCAATAAGGCATGAAATAGTTCAAATGGATCGGGATAATCCACGCTGGAAAGCAAATCATCCAATGAATCATGCCACATCCCTTCCAAATAAACCGCTGCATCGGTAAGAAGTTGCTCTTCTAATTCTAAATTCAATTCACTAATTAAATTCATCACTCTATGCTGGCTTGAAAGCACTCTAGCAGCGCCTAATTCAAACCACGTATTATGCTGTGACGTGGTATTAATTCTTCCGCCAACATGATCGCTTGCCTCCAACATCACATATGAAAGCCCCTTTTCTTCAAAATATTTCGCTAGAATAATGCCTCCGATTCCAGCACCAACAATTATATAATCATATGTATCCACAAATCAAAGGTAATTGAATCATTTGAATCCGTAAGTTTGTCATTAGGCATGGAAGTATATACATATTATTATCCCGGGTTTTTCGACGATAACTACCGAGTTACGGGCAGCGAGTGGAAATTGATGCAGCGGGCTCTACCCAGAAACAAAGTGCATTATCAACCGAGGATCCCAGCAGATGGATATTATGAGCAAAATAATCTCGAGCGATGTAAGGCGCAAATCGCTTTAGCCCAAAAATATGGGGTTCGTGGTTTTATGATTTGTTATTACTGGGATTTCGAAACATCAAGTCCTGTAATGTATGAAGTACTTGAACAGATGATGAAGGCGATAGAAGGAACTACGTTTGAATTTAATATCATGTGGGTACTTCGACTTCCACACCGGATATTACCCATAGAAGAAGGGTCTTATGGTAAATATCATAACCATCCATGGTTTAAAAAGAGAATTCAACGTTATCGAAAAGACCTTCGATTCCTGAATGAAATTAAACGGATTACAAGCCACCCAAACTATAGAAAAGATTCGCAAGGACGGGCTTTATTACAACTTTATTCACTGAGTGAATTAATTGATTTACATGGCGGTGAGGTCAACACGCTTCTTGAAGATTTTAATGGGTTCCACCTTCAAGGTGTTTGCGGAAGATCTGATGACTGGATAGCAGACGCATCCAGGTTAGGTATCCATAGTTTAACGTCTTATGTCACGTTGGTTGATTTTAACTCGACTAAGGTCCTATTAAAACATGCCGCGTGTGTCGCCGAACAATCCATGGTATGGAGCAATATTCAGCAGCAAACAAGCATTCCCTTTTATCCAAGTGTCGCCACCGGGTGGGATGCTTCTCCCCGTGGTGCGCATCTGCAGGGTTTCAAAATCAAAAAGTTCCCTTGGGCACCCGTGGTGATTGATTCAAACCCAATAGACTTTAAAAAAAACATGGAAATGGCGAGCCAATGGGCTAAAAATAAACACGTAGACATCCATGTTGCCAGCTGGAATGAATGGAGTGAGGGGCATTATTTGGAACCCGATTTACGTTATGGCACCGCATACCTGGAAGAACTGTTATGTATTAAAAAAAGTCATTAGCTTTGCATATGACTAACATAATTTCATTTTTTAAGCACCACGGGTATTATCATGCCAAAGCTGCCTTACCCCTCGATTTGGTAGAAATATTCAAATCCGAATTTGATCCGATTTTCGCAGAAAAGCAAAAACGTTTCTACGCTCGGTTTACTGAACCTGGAATGTATGGCGCAAACCATGACATAAACCGATGGAACATGTTGCTGCCATCGGAATCAAGCATGTTGCGCAGTGCGTTTTTTGCACGAGAAGAACTTTTTAATACCCTGAAATCAGTATTTCATGGAGACTTTTCATTGGTCTTTTTTTCCTCTGATATTTCATCGCCTGGCTCAACATTTCAAACCATACATCAAGATGGAAATGATTTTGCCGTAGCGCTGAATGTACCACTTGTCGATTCAAATGAAGTGAATGGCGCCACCCAGATTTACCCAGATACCCATCGCATTTCAAGCGATTCCGAATTCACCAACGAATCTAATGAATTCACAGACGAGCAAATTATTGCACGGGCGAATGCACTGAATCCACTCACATTGAATGTAAAACGAGGTGATTATACCTTAAGAGACTTGCGATTAATACACCGAGGCACACCAAATAATACGGATGACCATCGTCCGTATTTATCTGTGATTTTTCTCCCATCAAGCCAAAATGAAGCACCACGTTTTGAGGTAATCCAAGAAGGACTGGATCTATTTGTTCAATTCAAGGAGGAAGCATTCCCAACGGGAAACATTCGGTTAATCGATTACGCCAATACATTTGGTAGGCTTGTTATGGCGTATGCTCAATCCGACCGCGTTCATCGTCCTATCTCTAAAGAGGTAAGCGACCAATTGGATGAGCGTGCCCTATATTGTTTGCGGTTTGCAAAATTTGAAGATGAGGCGTTGAATGATCGTATTGTACGAACCGACGGCACCAGCCAGGAATTGCTTAAGGAAATTCAAGTTGCAAAAGATGAATTCAGAAAAATCAAGTCCGAGTCTTAAAAAGGGAGCCCAACCAATCGCTCAAGTTGCTTGAATTTACGATGTCCTGCGAATACGATATCCCTGAGGTTTCACTTACCACATAATGAATCCATCTTCTTGGAATGAATAACACTTGATTTTCTCCGAGATCTCCCTCCCACAATTCCATCGTTCCACAGGGTAACTGTGCGATGAGTGGATTTGAAAAATCGTTGAAACCGTTGGGTAAGCGAGGAAATTGCTCCTGTTGAACCGTAGCATGATGCTCGGGACTTATGAGGTATGCTTTTTTCCGGCCTTTTAATTGAGAAATAGCTGTATGCACGGAGTCGTGGTCATAATGTGCATTAGAGACTGAAAAAGCGGGATGGATGAATAACCAATGAGGACTGGTAATACCATGCATTTGAAAAAAGTTGGATTTGAGGTTCAAGAGGTAATTCCTCTCCTCTATCCATGGAATTCTGAATCCTTCGATTTCAGGAAATATGCTTTCGTTCAACGAAAGTGCATAGTGTCGAAACTTGGTTTCTGTAACCGAGTCCAACCGCTCCTCTATTACGTCGAACCCTTTGGGAAATAGACAATTCGGGGGTGAATTTTCCACGTAATCCAGATAATTATGAAATAAGCCTTCTCGAATTTCTCGGTATGGTATACTGTCAAAGGTTTTTATCTTTTGTTCTTTTGGAACTTTTTGTATTTGAGATAATGCACTTTGCAATAAGCTCGAAAGATCGGCCTCGATTAAAAAAGGCGTTTCTTGCGCAAAATGAATGGAGAATTCTGGTTCGTCCAACGGCGAAAGCAAAGGTATGGTTACCCGTCTTGCGTTGAGCTTTGGAAGAAACTGGTAAGGAATTTGCATAAACGAAAAAACCTTAAAATGTAAAGGCTTCATAGAAATTAAATTCCGATTCAAATTGTTCATTAAGTTGTGAATTCAAGCGTTCAAAATCCTCTTTCCAAGGAGCTATTTTACGGAAGTACCCCTCCATTTCAGACTCATATCTCGACATTCCTTTTACTCCTTCCCCTGGTTTACGACTCGTAAGCGGTCCAGTGGGTTTTTGAACGGACTGTATACACGCCTTCAGAGAAAGATACTCTTGGTAGCATTGTAAAAAAGTGTTCAATACCAAAAACCGTTCCTGCAGCTCTCTGAATTCATCGGCCTGTTCGGCTCCTTCATAATCTTGAACGTACGATAAGGCAAGCTCAGGCTGACGCGCGTACATGGACCATTCCATCAGCAACCAATAAGCCCCGAAAGCATAATATTCTTCCGTCACTCCCTTAGAGAAATGCACCAAGTCATCCATGGACTTTCGTGCCTCTTCGCGTTGCACATAATCACCATTTATGCAGAGTAAACGAAAATTAACCAAAGCCTCCTTGAAAAAGTTGGGGTCATAAAAAAACAACTCACACGCCTCCTTACAATCCTCGAAAGCCGCATTAAAATCGCTTTGATATTGATAGCAAACTGCCCGCTGATACACCACAAATGCCCGGCTTCCTTCTTCCATTTCTTGAGTCAAAAGGGAACTAAATGTTTCAATCGCTTTATTAAATTGATATTCATTGGCGAAAACTACACCAATTAGTTCGACACAGGATAAAAAGTAAGGATCTCGAGAAGGCACCATACTGAGCAAGTAAATTGCATCTTGAGATTTTCCTTCTTTAGCTAAAAGAAGGGCTTTTACCCTAAGAATACGTCCGTCTAATGGATAAACGTTGATCACCTTGTCGATCAGATCTGCCACCACTTGTTTATTACCCCTTACAAAACACAGGTCCAGGGCCAAGCCCAAATCGGAGGGATCCATTTTTTCACGAAGGGTCGCTTCGTCGACGGTTTCTAATTGTTTCAAAAGATTTTCTGCTTGAATTTCGTCCATGATATGGGTTGACTTGTCGAAGGATACTTATCAAATATAATATTACTTTTGGAAAAAACATCGGAAGCTATAGGCATTAACGTAAAGTCGAAGCAGTTTATAACAATGAAATTTAAGCAATGAGCCGTATTCACCTTTTAAACCAACTCGCAACCAGTGAATGTCCGTATAATTTTGGTGCGGGAGTCCCTCCACTTGATCAATATCCTGCTTTTGATCCTGGTTATTTTTATCGCGTGTTTTTAGAAGAATTCCCCAATAAACCTGTTTTGCATTACCATCAATCCGAAGGCTTTTTGGGGGAACTAAGTCAACGGGTATTTCAAAAAGATGGATTCTCTGATGCGAAAGGCGGGATAATCACCAACGGCGTTCAAGAATCTATCACCTTGGCTACTTTGCTTTTCAAGGACTCCTGCGTGGCATGCACCGATCCTTTTTATCCAGGATTCGTGGATGCCGTAAAAATGTCAGGTAATGACACGTGCTTCATCGATAGTGAACATTGGTTGGAATCGCTTGAATCACTAGTCCCCGGATCGCTATTTTACATAAGTGCCGATTTTGCAAATCCAACCGGAAAGCGAATTACGTTGGATGAACGAAAGCAATTGCTGGCAATCGCCGAGAAAAATGACTTTTATATTTTTGAAGATGCGACCTATCGTCCATTTTTTTTAGACCACTCCTTACCCTCCTTAGTATCTTTGGCTCCTGAGCGGGTATTTCATTCGATTTCTTTCTCTAAAATCCTTTCGCCGGGACTACGCATTGCCATGACCCATGTGCCAAGTGCATTTCGCAATGCATTCTTGTCTCTTAAAGCCAATGTTAGTTTAAATAGTTCTGGGTTCACCCAAGCCATTGTGGGCGGTTGGCTTCTCAAGAATGAATTCAGTTTAAGTAAGCACCTGGATGCGTTTAAAAATCTCATGCGCAATAAACAAGAATTTTTACTTGCGCAACAAGTGGCATATGAGGGTGGTTTCTTTGTTGAAATGACACTGCAACATCCGTCAATCGATTTAGCCTGGTGCACGGAATTATTGGCTAAAGAAGACGTAGCTGTATGTCCAATGAGTATGTTTTCTGATAACTTAACGCATCACAATAAACTGCGGTTAGCCATTGCTAAAATTTCCCTTGAAAACCTTAAGGTAGGTTTCATGAAAATCCATAACTTTGTAGGGTCGTGATTATTAAGGAACATTCAGGAATTAAATTTGTAGAACTATTCGTTGGAATGGGGAAAATGGTGTCTTGGTGGCATCAATATGCCCTTGGGTTTCAACTTAGGGGTCAACGGATATACCAAGGGGTGCACGGCAAAGAAATTACGTATTGGCTGCAACAGGGGAATGCGAATTTACTCATTACGTCTGCACTTGAACCTGCTGCGCATGACGTTGTTTCTTTTGTAGACCGCCATGGAAACTCTATCAAACGATTTGCTGTTGAGGTAAATAATATCCAGGAAACTTTGGTGCATTTAAAAGCACAGAAGGCGATATTCCTCAGTGAAATCAACACCATTGAACACCTTAACGAAAAAGCGCATTACCTTCGAATTAAGTTGTTCGACGACAATGAAATCATGTTGATTGAAACGATCAGTTCCAAGGGACCTCTTCCAGGTTTCGAGGAAGTTACGGATGAAGTCACCCAAAATACACCTGAGATCCTTGGCATTGACCATCTTGCCTCCGTTGTGCGGGTGAATGAATCTGAATTTTGGAATGAATATTTGTCTAAGAATTTAGCCTTGGATCATATTCAAACCATCGGAGAAGAATTTTTCGCTAACCTACTGACTGGAATGAAAATGAATGTTTTTAACAGTAAACACGCGAACATAAACAAAGTCATCGTAGAACCCTTACCTGAAAAAACGAGGAAATCTCAAGTCGATGTATTTCTTCAACACAACCTTGGCACCGGGATTCAACATTTAGCGTTTGAAGTGCGGGATTTAATCACCGTAGTTAATGGATTTAAACAACGTGGTGTGTCGTTTACTAAGGTCCCCGAGGCTTACTATGTAGCCATTGAAAAAGAATTTCCTGAACTCCCGATTTCATTAATGAAAGAGGCTAATATTTTGTGTGAAAAAGATGGGGACAAACTGTTGCTACAAGTATTTACAGAACCCATTGGCGATCGACCTACCCTCTTTTATGAATTCATCCAGCGGGTAAATGACTATGATGGATTTGGTGTGAACAATGTCCATCAATTATTTAAATCTTTGGAAATTCAATTAAATGGTGACGTCTGAGATTGCCGATTATTCTGGCTTGCATGGAACTCCTTCCGACTATTTTTCACCCACCTCAGTAGCCCAACTGAAGGATTTCCTTGAAAATAACCCCTCAAAAGCAATTCGTATTGGTGGTGGATTAAGCGGTGTGAGTGGCGGTGCCGTACCCCTATCGCATGAATGCTTCCTTGATGTATCAAAGTTAACAGCAATCGAATGGTATGATGAAGATGCGGGAATTATACAGTGTGAGGCTGGAGTTACGATGCATGATTTATTGCAATTTGCTCAATCCAAAGATTGGGATTTCCCGGTAATACCTGGGAGTTTAAATCAGGCCACCATTGGAGGAATGGTAGCTTGTAACGGCGGTGGTCCACGTTCTTTAAAATATGGAAAAATAGGAAACTATGTGCTAGCCTTGGATATTATTACCCCTACGGGAGAAACAATCCAAGTCGGAGGAAAAGCAACCAAAATTTCTCAAGGAATTTCTGACAAGTCCATTTGGATTGGTTCGGAAGGAACACTCGGAATTATTACAAGTTTGCTTATTCGTTGTACTCCTCAGGTTCCTCCCTTGCACTTCAAACGCATAGCATGTCAGTCATTAACTGAATTAATGCATGTAATTCCAAGTTTACTCAGACTTGACCCAAGCATATTGGAGCTTGCATCAAAGGATGCACTGAAATTCACCTCGAACGTAAATGAACATGTGATTTGGGTTGGATTTACCAATCCGACAGAAATTTTACTCCCCGCCTCGTTTAACATCACCGATGAAACACCCGATATACTCGAAGAACGGTTCAACATCGGACATAAACTCCAAGAGTACAAGCCCTTTATAGATTTAGACGTAAGTTTTCCAATAAAACATTCCGCAGCAGCAGTTAATGCGTTAAGCTACTTACTCAATGAACATCAGTTAGAACACATAGTTTTTGGTCATGCAGGGGACGGAAACTACCACATACATGTATTTTTTGATGACAACCGCATGGTCTGGGAAAATATTCAGCAGGAATTTGATAAAATAATCACCTCGCACGAAGGATTTATATCCGGTGAACATGGCATTGGAAGGATACACAGCGAACGATATAAACGCACGGTATCAGATTGGAATAAAAACATATATACCGCCTTAAAATCCTGTTTAGACCCTAACAACCAACTCCCTTCTTTGATTTGAAAATACAACCCGTTCATTTGGCTTTAGCGCATATTCAGCACGAATTCCAAGATGAGTTGGAACTAAATGACCCCTACATTGAAAAGATGAAAGATGAAGTTCGTAAAAAGGAATCTATCCTCGCGCGTCAATTATTAAACTCCTTATGTGAAATTAATGTTGGCAGCTCTTTACACCAACTCGATTTTCGCAAATCAAATCAAGGCCAACCCCTTATAAATGAAGGGTTCTGTTCCATAAGTCATACACACGGATGGGTCCTTGTTGGGATTTCCAACTTACCGTTCGGATTGGATATTGAGCGCGTAGAGCAGCAAGAAATCGATTCGTTAGCTGTGGCCTTTGATGATGTACATTGGGACGGACTTCGCGGACATGAACAACAAATTATTGCGGATTTTTCTGCTAAAGAAGCAATTTCTAAACGGCGTGGCACGGGATTTTTAGTAGATCCCAAAACTATAACGTTAGGATCCGATGAGTTCATTGCACAGCAATATTTCCAAATCAAGGATGACGAAAATTATATAATCTCCATGTGTACCACCGGTAAACCGAGTTGGCGCTTTGATAAGTTGAATAAATTGTGCAAATTCGTAAACAACTATGAAGACTGATATTGAAGCGTTGATCAATTCCTACCAAGAAAACGGGTACGCCTTGTTGCCGGAAGTCATTAACGAATTGCCTGAATTCGAAGCTTTGATTGATCAAGACACCGAAAAAGTATATGAAAAAGACGATTCTACCTTACGATCAATCTATGGATTTCAGAATAACTCTACCTTTATTGAATGGCTAAAAAGCTGCTCATTAATCAAAGAAATTACCCAAACCCTTCTCGGAGAGCAGGTGTATTTACACCAAACTAAGGTGAATCTAAAAAACCAAAACGAATCTTCGGTTTGGCCTTATCACCGCGACTTCCCTTTTTGGAAGGTATTTGATCATTTTCCTGAAAACCAATTTCTCAATGTTGTTGTATACCTGGATGATGTTTTTGAAGGATCGGGTGAATTAAAGGTAATTCCTAAAAGCCATAACCACTTCTTAGCCAGAGAAGCTCAGGATGTACAAATTGATTATTCACTTGAAGGGAGCGCATCCAGTGATTTACTTTTCAGTTTTTCAACGGACGAATTGGAAATGTTTAGTTCCTCCTATGGAATCGATTCCACGATCGGCCGGAAAGGAAGTTTATTGATTTTTGATCCCAACCTTATTCATGGTTCAGGAAGTTCTTCGATAGATTACTCCAGAAAAATCATGATATTAACATTCAATGCATGCAGTAATATCCCCTTGGAACAGTCAAAAAGACCCAATTATCTTTGCAATATAAATCGCACCCCTATTACCTGGTAATTAATGACTACGGATTAAAATAAAGTAATCAATGAAAATTATTAACAACTTTATTTCTCGAGATTTAAATGTTTTAGTTATTCCTCTTAAAATTAACCCGGATATTCCCAGTTGTCTTTCAATGATGTCAACTGGGATAAAAATACCACGTAGACTTATGTTTGCAAATGAATTCCTGAAATATGTGACATTAAATTGATACTTATGGAAGAGGATTCTAGACTTGTTTTCCATAAAGAACGGTTGTTTGAAAACATTGATTTTATGAATGATTTCATGGAGCGACGAAATCTAAATTGGACCTTCATTATTAAAGCATTTAACAAGTATTCGGATTCCTTTATTACGGAACTCACGAAATCGTCTTGTAAAAGTATTGGAAGTGATAACAGTATGCATTTACACCTCATTAAATTAAACAATCCGTCCATTGAAACTTGGTTTCTAAACTATAATGGGGAAAAAGTATTAAGTCCATTTATTGATGTAAACCTTACTCATTCAAAAGACAATTTAAGCAAAAATACGTGCCTCATGCTTGCAATAGACCCATTTAGACATGGGGCAACTTATACCCCCGATTTAAGGTGTGAAAAATATGGAGCATACCTGGATTGTGAAAACATCCCGAACATGAAATATTTTGATGCGTGGAAAAAACTAAAGTTACCCCCAGAAAAAACGCAAAGTTTAGGGACCTCAGTTTCATTTAAAAATTTAGACTTTTTAATGTCAAATGGCATTAATCATTTCAGGCTCGGTGAACTAATTTTAACAGGTAAGAACATCATCGATCAAACAATAATTAGGGGTTTAAGAACAGATGTGTTCACAAGTAAACGAATTATATCGTATTTTTCCATCACTATTCATTCAACTTAACAATCATAAGATTTAATTAAGGTGCACACAACGATACATGGTCTTGTCCAGCTCACCCAGTTCATCAGGCATTTAAATCAAGAATTCTACACAAATGCGTAGCCATTGGCAATCCTACAGTGAATCAGGATTAGATACGCAAGGTATCTACTCCATATCCGATAAAACCCACACGGATATTAAAATACCGAGCACATTTATCTCGTTATCAAAGGGAAAATTAAGCTTGGCTAAGATTCTATTATCAAGCGCAATTTATGAAGCACTTTGGAAATCTTGCGCGCATGCAATCCACCTGGCGTTTACTATAGAGTACAAAGCCATTCCATTGAATTTCAAGGGAGTTGGAGATATAAAACACACGGCAAAAAACGTACTTGAGCACGCGCGTTTGTTACATGCTGAACTTGATGAAATCCCTAAATTAAATCCTAAAGGAATCCTAGTTACTGATACAAACAGCTACCTAGATCCAACCTGGAGTATATGCATTACCATCCATGAATCCTTGGATTATCTTACACTTAGCGCAGAGAATGCGTTCCAACCCATGTGTGTTGAACTGATTACACAAGCCTTTGACATTGACCAGTGTTTAACCGAGGAATCCCTAAGTAAATTAAGGCCCATCGTGAAGTCAGGAATGGAGTATTCCCACACTTCACTCTCAACCTACAATCAACTGATCACCGATGCGTGGAATTTAGTTTTCGATCACCCCGTGAATCTCGATGCGAGTTATTTTACAAACGGCGGGGACTCGATACAAGCGATTCGATTTTTATCTAAAATTAAGTCCTTTGGGTACGATGGAGATTTCGGAGAGCTCTTAACGATTCCAAGCATGAATGCTTGGGATATTAAAGAAAATAAGCGAAAAGCTTCCCCTGCATCAGAACATGAGACAAGATACCCCTTGTCCATAATGCAAGAAAAAATATGGAATCAACGCAATGATTCAAGCAGCGGGGTTTACCATGAACAATTCCTTTTTGAATTAAGTACTCATCCGCCGGTAGATAAAATGGCCGAAGCATTCAAGAACTTATGGTGGGCATATCCCCAGCTTCGAATTGGAATCTCAAACCAACAAGGCCAGTGGATCCAGGAGGTTAATTCATGGGAACCAGATTTTAGAGCGTTGGGTGAAGTTGATGAAATTAACCAAATTCTGAACGATGACCTACAAGAGGGATTTCCGGCGCAATTGATGCGCTGTCAGTTCTTTACTTGCAAAGAAACCTCCTACTTTTTGTGGTCACATCATCACGTTTTACTTGACGGATGGAGTGTTGGCTTGTTAATTCAAGCATTTATAAAAATGGTTGACACAGCGGAGCTTCTTAATACGCAACCGAATTATCAATTCTTAATTCATCAAGAGGAACAGCAACTACTCACTCGTTCTAATCAATTTCCTTGGGATGATTTTTTTCGAACGCATGAGGCACAACATTTCAACGGATCGAACAATGATTACGTCCAATTTTCAGAGTACTCCCATACGCATGAATTTAGCACCTTGGATTCCTTTTGCGCTTTGGAAGGATTTACACCCCAACAGTTGTTCTTGAGCGCCATCAGTATTGCAAATTTTTCACTTACTGGTAAGCATAAGTCCTATATTCATGGCATTTCATCCGGACGTTCTATTTTACCTGAACATGCTGAACATGCCATTGGTTTACTCATTAAAAATATTCACCTTGGTTGGGCCTGGGAACCTACCGATACGCTGAGAACCATTGTAACTAAGGTGGTCGAAGGACAAACCTTCGGTTTAAGCATGGAGCACATGCCGCCGAATGGCATGCATCATGGGTTAGAAATCCCTGATTTACTCTTTGTTTACGAGAATTATCCCTACGATAAGGTGGTAGGAGAGCAGCTTGCAGGCACCTTAATTCATAATCAAGAACGTACAGGGTATCCGCTTACACTATTGGTTATGCCCAACGGTAACCTTATTCAATTTAAGGTTATTTATAACGAACATCGGTTTAGCCAACCCCTCGTTAAATACTTGATCAGTCAGATTAAAGAAACCATGACGCTGTTCTTGTCAGACTTGGATCAACCATTAATTAACCAAACACACACGTTAAAGGCCGAAGCGAGTGATCATTTCCCGCATTGGACAAAGGAAGTGGATCGGCAGCTAGCAGATGGAGTCATACACACAACACATGGGGTGAGTAAAGAATCCATACATGCACAGACAACCTTGCAGTTGGTACATCAAGTAAATGAGGCGCTTTCGCCCTACGAAAAAGGCAGTCGAATTGCACTCATGGGAGCGCAAAGCGCTTATACACCGAGCTTAGTTTATGCCATCATGCGCTCAGGCTACAGCTATGTACCCATTAATCCAAGTTGGCCAGCCGATCGGATTGAACAGGTGTTAGACATCGCCTCATGCCAAGCACTGATTTATTTAGAATCCTTTGAAAGCAAGTCCCCTAACATTCCAAGCCTTTCTTTGGATGAAATTCTTACATCATCAGAAAACAAGCAGTTAACTGAATTATCGCAGCAACAAGAAGCCTATGTTCTCTTTACCTCGGGATCAACGGGCAATCCAAAAGGTGTCAGTTTAAGTCACAAGAATTTATCCGCTTTTTTTCATGCATGCCTTGTTCATGTAAATGCATCAAATGTCAATCACATTTTTAGCTTAACCAACCTCGGATTTGACCTCTCCTTATTTGAGAACTTGTACGGATTTTACATTGGAAAACCGATCGTGGTTGTTCCGAGTTTATCTGACCTTGAAACGGCTATATCAAATTTCCCATCGGGTCTCTTAAACACCGTGCCTTCCGTGCTCTCTCGCCTTCAAGTTCATGAAATAAAGCAACTAGCCGCTGTGCATAGCGCAGGAGAACCGTTTAGTGAGTCCTTATGGATGCACTTAAAAACTGCCAATCCAGCCTTATCTATTAAAAATTGGTATGGCCCGACAGAAACAACGACCTATTCATCGATCATTGATTTAACAAACGAATTTATTCCAGCCATTGGTGTAGCGTTAGCGCATGAAGAAATTCGAGTATGTAACGCGCTGCTTCAAGAGGTGCCCGATGAAATCGAAGGAGAACTCATCATTGGCGGGGAAGGCGTGGCACTGGGCTACCTCAATGCCTCAGGCGGTTTTTACACTCAACATGGAAAACAGTATTACCGAACAGGTGATTTTGGCAGTAAACGCAATGGGATTCTATATTTAAAAGGCCGAACTGATCGACAAGTAAAACGATTAGGACAACGCTTTGAATTGGGCGAAGTTGAAGCCGGCATACTCAAAACATTCATTCAGGTGAGTCGCGTACGCTATGTAGTTGCCAATCATCGGTTCATCCTTTTTATCGAACAACCGGACACCAACAATTCAAGCGCAGCGTTCAAGGAATTCTTATTACAGAAATTTCCCGCCTATATGCGTCCCGATCACATCCAATTGCTGGCTCAATTTCCGGAGAACAGCAATGGTAAAATTGATGACAAAAAGCTGATACAACTCGTTGAAACAAACATGGATAGCGAAGAGCATCGAGCGGACCAATCAACGGAGTTATTAAAAAAACTAAAGGAAATCCAATTGTTTGAATCCCTGAACGGGGCATACGGATTTATTGAACAAGGTGGAGATTCCATCTTAGGCTTACGAATGATTGGCAAGTTAAATGCTTGGGGGTATGAAGCCCAACTTAACGAATTACTCAACGCGAATACCTTAACTGAATTTTTCCAAGGCATTGAAACAGCGAACAAGGTGGAAGTTCGAAGTGACGGATTAGCACTAACTCCTATTCAGCATTGGTTTACATCGGCATATCCAGGAAATAAAAATCATTTTAACCAATCCATACTTCTTGAAATTCACATCCCCGTATCCCCAGAAGAACTCGGTAGTCTAGTTGCTGCTACATTTTCTGCATTTCCGCTTTTGAGCCAAGTGTATGGGGAAACTTGGAGCGGTGGAAAACCCCCAACCGTCGTCATTGAAAATATCGAATCAACCGAAGAAGTAACAGCATGTTGTCAAGCAATTCAATCTTCATTTGATCTAACAAACGGTCCAATTGCAGGCGCCGCAATAATGACCGTAGCAGAAAAGACCTTGCTCTTCATCGCGATGCATCATTTCTATTGCGACGGATTTTCATGGAGAATTTTACTTGATGAATTAAAAAACAGAATGCAAGGAAATGGAATGACCTATGGCGGGACCGAGGTATTCGCTCAGGTTCAACAGGTGCTGAAAAATAAGGTTGAATCCGAGACAAACCCACTGCGCTCGCTTTTAAATCCATTTAAGGATTGGCAGCCAAGTTCTTATCGTGAATCGGTGTATGTTTCCTTTGATTGGGAGAAGGAACAAACTGATTTATTTATGCGGCAATGGGAAAAGACCCTTCACGTAAATGAAAAGTTTCTCTTTTTTGTGCTTGGTGCATGGATAAGGGAAGGACTTCCGATCGCTACACCCATCCTTGAAACCCATGGACGATCCTATGAAGGCATTCCAAGCTTAGCGGAATCCTTGGGTTGGTTTACACAGTTTTATCCCATTGATATTGAGCCTGAAATCCCTATGGATGAATTATTAACTCATGTTCGTGGTGCCCATGAAGAAGCGATTGCTTATCAACTCACCTACATGGGAAGCGCGGGGTATGCACAACCGTGCTATCCACTTTTATTAAATTTCTTGGGAAGCTTTGATGAAAATTGGGGAGGAATCGCAAGTCCTTCCATGATTTCGCAAGGAGAAATGGTTGATCCCGGGAACACGATGTTAGCTCAGGTAGAAATAAATGCAATGATTGTGGAAGGAAAACTCCGTTGGATGATGCGTTCACATCCTTCATTTAATTTAACTTCGTATATGAATGCATTTCAATTATTCGCCAGTACCCAACTGAATGCCGCCTCCTCGATTTCAGCCCATGTTGATGATTCGATTGACCTGGAAGACCGCAATGCAATCGAAGACTTATTGAATGGACTCTGATGAATAAAGAAGATATTTTATCGATTGTTCCCCTGCTCCCCGCACAACAGTTCATGCTCAGTGCGAGCCTAAAAGGAAAACCGTCGGAATATATTCAACAATTAGTTTTTGAAGTGCGCGACACTGATTTTGAAAAAATATCACGTGGAATTTCAAGTTTGATTGAAACGTATGAGTGCTTGAGAGCCCATATATTACACGAAGGCCTGAAACAAGCCGTATGGGTAAGTTTAAAACATTCAAAACCTCAAATAACCTCTTGTCAGTGTACCGAATCGGCCATAAGTCAACACATCCTTACCATCAGAAATAAGGGATTCGATTTACAAAAAGAACCGGGACTGAGGTTCGATTGGTTTGAAACGCCGAACCAATCCATCCTACTCATTACTAACCATCACATCTTATTTGATGGGTGGGGAAGACAGCAACTTTTAACAGATTTTATTCAACTGTTGTCGTCACCGAACCTCTTTTTACCACAACGCACCATTAAAGCCTGGTACGACGGGTGGAAAGCACTTAACCATGAAATGGCTCAAGCAGCCTACAAATCATATTTGCTACCCTTCGAATCGGTTGCCCAACTGACCGAAATTGGTGCTGGCTTGGAGGGGCTTTCAGAACATTCAACAAAAATTTCTCTTCCGGTGGTTCGGGAATTCGCGCAATCGCTTGGATTAACGCAGGCAGAATATATCAATTTCACTTGGAGTTGTTTCATTGCCGGCTGGACTAATAATCCAAGGGTTCAATTTGGCGTAGTGAAACAAAACGGACTCATTGAACAAGTTACTCACGGTTTTGGCTTAGCCATTCAAACCTTGCCCCTTCAATTTGACGCAAAGTTAGACGCTACCCCAGAAGAATTAATCTCCACGTTTAAAGCCCGTGAACGGAGCATCGCTTCCTTTCCATATGTAGATATTACCGATTCACAGTTTAATGGGATTTCTTTCAATTTCCTAATCGCTTTTGAGAATTACCCGTTAACGAAACAACTCGATGCGGCGGCTTCAACATTCAAGTTACTAGAAAGTTATGACTTCACGGAATTTCCATTAAGTCTTGCCATCACGCCGGAAGAAGAAGCGCTTCATTTTCAATGGCATTTCAACCCATCCATACACAGCCCTAGTCAAATAGAAACCGTTTCGATGGCCTATATGGACTACCTAACGACGTTCCAGAAACGCTTTGATAAACCCATAAGAAATACCTACCCTTTTAAGACCAGCAACTATCCATCTATTGATGTAGCGAGTTTTTTTGAAGACATTGAACAAGGGCTCATTGCAACTCAACGGATTGAATCCTATCATAAACTCATTGAGGCATTCAAGGTGAATAACACCTCGCGCATATGGATTTATGGCGACAAGCATCCGTCCATGGATCTGGTTATGTTGGCCGCATGGAAAGCGAATACGACCGTACTTATGGTTAACGAAAAGGAAAGCGATGACTTTATTACCTCGCTTTATGCGCAATGTGCACCCGACGTAATTTTCACTGCCTATCCAGACCATCGGCTCTTAACCTATATATCTTTAGACACGCTGGATCTTAGCTCGATTTCTCCTGCTAGCCAAAAAATACATACCGAGGTTGCTTTGGCAATTTGTACTTCAGGAAGTACGGGAACGCCTAAGGTGGTGCAATTGTCCATAGCAAACCTTGTTTCATTCTTGAATGCGTGGAAAGAAAAACTTCCCTGGCGAGCGCAGGAACATTTTGGCGTTATTGCCCATCCTGCCTTCGATATTGGGGTTGCGGAGCTCATCTTCCCCCTATGGCAAGGTTGGAAAAGAACCTTAATCACAAAGGAAATCTTAGCCAATGCGGATGAACTGATTCGGACATTTGATGAAATAACCGCATTTCATATGGTTCCTACCTTGTTGGCTCAATGGATAGACACTGTTCCAAGCGACCAAAAACCACGCATCATTATGACAGGCGGTGACCGGGTACCACCAAGCATTCAATCCAGCCTGACACGTAAATTTCCAGCAGCAAGCCTCTTTCAATTTTACGGTCCTTCGGAATGCAGTGTCCTAACCAGTGGCTTTGAAAACAAGGGCCAATTCTCCCAGGAAACACTACCTCTTGGTACACCATTCTCCAATGCAAGCATCCATATTGTTACCCCCGAATTGAAGCCTTGTTCTCCGTTTGAGGAAGGAGAAATAGTAATTTCTGGCCCTGCGGTAGGTCTTGGATATGCCAATGAAACATCAGAGGCATTCTTTACGGTCAATGATGAACCCGCCTATCGAACGGGAGACCGTGGTCTTATCGATACGGATGGGCACCTGTACTTTAGAGGAAGAACGGATCAACAAATTAAAATAAATGGACAACGCATCGAATTAACGCGCATCGAACAAGCATTAATTCAATGGTCAAAAATTGAACGGTGGTGTATCGTATACAAGGCTCCCCTACTTTCCGCATTTTACCTTGGAAATGCTGAACAGCTTCCGCCTAAGGATGGTTTGTTTACGCTTCTTCCTGCCTATGCAATCCCCCAGCTCATCGAAGGATTGAAAGAATTTCCGACCAATAAAAACGGAAAAATAGATCACGGCGCCTTGGGCCTTCACGTGGATCGTTTGGTAGCGAATCAACCGGTTAAAACCTTAGCGGTAGAATACCTCGAGATCTTTGAGGCCATATTCCCAGGACGCAAGATAGATGTAACGCTCGGGTGGTTTGCCAATGGATTTAATTCCATTGACGCGATGAAACTAAGCGGGAAGATTAAGAAAACACTGGAAAAAAACATACCCATTCAAGCGATATTAACGTGTATGCATCTCGCTCAAATCCCTTCCCTCATGGAGGCAGGTGGATTAGAACAATCCATTCTCATTGCCTCAGGAATGAAGGTACATGAAGCTGCTGCTCGCATGTTTTTTCTATCGGAAAGTGATGCGCAATTTGCGAAAACGTATTGGATCCACAGCGGATTCATTCTGCCTTATGATGCGCACTTTGAAGAATTCTTAAGCGCATGGATAAAGGCGCAAGAAGTATTGGCCCTGCGTGTCAAATCCACAAAGGCAGCCTATTATTGGACCGCTGGGAATATCTCATGTTCACGCCTACAAGCAGATTGTTCAGCATCTTTTATAGCTGCGATGGAAGCACGGGTTCATTCGCCCTTTGAGCATTTAATTTATATCTATTATACGCCATTAGCCGACGAAATACTTGTTGGTTTTAGCATTCATCACGGCTTACTTGATGGCTTAGGGACACAACAACTTTTTAGCTCTTTGTTTAAAGACTACACCGCTGATGCGATTGTGCCATTAGTACTGGTTGAACCTGAAACAGAACCTGTGGATGTGCAGTTTTGGAAGCCGTATCTTGAGAACGTTACCTTGCATAAACTTCCCTTTGAACGAATTCAAAAGAACCAAGGCAGCGCGCGCATCAAAATAAAACTCACAGCGAAGCAACAGGAAAAACTCCGGGATTGGAAAGCCGAATTCGCTTGCTCTACCTTTGAAGCGGGGCTCATTGGTTGGATTCGTCATTGGTATCATTATTTTCCTGAATCCACATTTTCAACGGGAATAATAGTTTCCACACGCAGCACATGGAATGACCACGAATTAGTAGCAATGTCTTCGAATAGCTTGCCTTTCGTAGTTCGTACGGATAAGCCTCAGGACATTTTAACAGACTGGAAAACGCTGCAACAAAAAGCCAAGCAACCCTTTGCTGACATCGCGGCATTAGAGACCAATAAACAGCACCAAGGCACGCCGTTTTTTAATACCAGTTTCGTATATAACCAATGGGAAGCAGAAAAAGGAGTCAAACCCTTACACACCACTGCGACTGAATCGGCATTCGATGTTTCCTTAGATTTTATTGAAGATGGAAACCAGTTATATTTTCAATGGGAATTTAATCCAAGAAAATTCAGTTTAGAAGCCATGCAAAAATTCCATAACAACTATTTTCAAGAATGTGTTGCGGTGGAGGAATATTCAGTTGCCCAAGCGAACTCCTTAACCCAGCAATGGCAGTATGTGGTGGAGCAGTTTGGTGAACGACCTGCCATCAGTCAAGGATCGCTAACGCTTACTTATGCCGACTTGAACCGAGAAATTCAAGGAATTCAAGCGCTAAACGCTGGCTACAACGCCGGAATTGTACCCTTACAGCTCGAACGAAATCCACATCATATTGCATTTTTAATGGCTTTATTACTGGATGGTATTCCCTTTATTCCGATCGATGCTGAAACCCCAAACGAACGACTGCAACTCATCGCAGCAGGTTGTGGTAACCACATTCATGATGCGAACGAATTACACGTAGTTCGAGGTGAACAGCAAGCAATAGATTCTACCTTATGCTATGCGATTGCAACATCGGGAACTACCGGTGTACCTAAATTAGTAGGAGTTAAACGCAGCGGCTATGAAGCGGCCCTTGTTGCCTGGACCGAGCAATATGAAATTAAAAGTACGGACCGCATCTTGCAAGCGGCCTCCTTCTCTTTTGATGTCTTCTTGGGTGATCTTGGTCGTGCATTATTTAATGGTGCTTGCATGGTATTATTAGATGCCTACCAACGAAAGGATCCTCAGTATATACTCGATGTAATCAAATCAGAGCGCATCACCTTGTTCGAGACCACGCCCCTAGTGGTGCGCTGGTGGATGCAAGAAAAAAGCTTGGATTTACCCAACTTGCGACTGCTAATCGTAGGTTCTGATAGCTGGAAAATTGGTGAAATGAAGTCCTTAATGGACATGATGCCATCTCAAACCAAGGTAATAAGTTCTTATGGCCTATCGGAAACAACCATCGATAATTCCTTTTTCACGTGGCGCACGGAATACCATAGCAATACCGTAGTTCCTATTGGGGAATCCATGCATCATACAACACTTAGCATTTGCACTGAAGCGGGGAAGCCACTTCCCGACGGGATGGAAGGATTACTGTGTATTGATGGTCCGTGTGTTGGCTTAGGGTATTATCAAGCCCAAGGTTGGAGTCATTCCGAGGGGCCATGGATTACAGCCGATCGCGGCGTAAAGGACGAATTTGGACAATTTCATTTCATAGGAAGAGCTGACAAACAGGTAAAAATCAGGGGGCAACGCCTAGAATTAAACGAAGTCGAACGCATTTTCGGCAGCATTCATTCAAGCATACACTGGGTTGCGTTTTGCTTTCAATCCGGATATTCGAGTGAATTAGGAATTGCCTACCAGGGGAACCTAACATCGGTAGAAAAACAGCAGCTAATCCAGCAACTCGCCTCAAGTTATCCAAGCTATTATGTGCCATCCGCATGGATACATGTAGAGGCATATGAAATGAATCAAAATGGAAAAATAAATGTCAACCCCTTGGTGGATCAAGCAGAAAAGGAGGTTCAACGTGTTGATGGTTTAGCAGTAAACGGCGATGCTTTTGAACGCATGCAGCAACTTCTGAAACAGCTATTCAATCGCGACATACAAGCGGAAGACCATTTTTTTAGCCTAGGTCTTTCTAGTTTCGACGCCATGTATTTCGTGAGGGAATGGAACCGAATCAATCCAGACCAACTCCAAGTTTTTCAAGTGTTCGCTGCGCCGGACTTCTCAAGCTTGGCACAAGCGGTCCTGTTGAGTACGCCTATACCCCAAGTTTCTGAATTACCCTTAGCATATATACCAGCCAATGCAGCCCAAGAGGCAATTTGGTTTGAAATTCAGCAAAAAGATTCGAGCATTTACAATTTACCGCACTTTATTGAATTGCCCGAACAAAATGCATCGTTTTTCGCGCTTATTGAAAAAACACTAAAGGCTTGCACTCCTTTGTTTATGCGCTTTGAGTTATCAGATGATGGCGTATTGAAACAATTCCCTATCCGTTCAGAAAACTACACGCTTGAGCGGATTTCAATGAATCGATTGGAGTTGGAAGCATTTAAACGAAGAAGTTATCACGAACAGATCAATTTAACCCAAGGTCCTTCATTTATCGCTAAGTTGATAGATCTTGGAGATAGAACTATACTTTATTTTAATCCGCATCACATCGTATATGATGGTGGATCGGATTCGGCCTTAGCTGAACTATTCCATCAAATTCAGCAGGGAGGATCACCGGTATCGCCACTTCCTCAAAGAATTAAAAGTCCAACAGTTCCATTATGGAGACCTTACTTCGAGTTATCGACGCCTCCGAAAGTTATTCCAGGTAGTAAAACAAATAACCTCAGCCCTAACCTAATTGTCAGCTTAAGTCCAGCAGATAAAGCGCAAATCGAGAACCTTCAAGCGCAATGGCGCACAAGCCCTGCGGTGATTTATGCTACGTTACTTGGAACTGCGTTAGCTGCCTGTGAAATCCCGGTTTCGTGGTTATCGCTTGTGCTGGATACCCGAGATGAACCTTGCATTGGCATGTATATGCGCGCCTTTCCTTTTCCGATGGATACAAGCCAAGAAATCTCAGAACAGCTATCCAAAGGGAATGCGGCCTTGGAATTCCTATACCGACATAAACATTCCGTCATAAGCTACCCGGCTCAATGTTCACCTGAACGCTATCATCAAGTGGGCTTAGTAATTCAACACCCGATGGAACTCGCCGAAGCAACGGTTACAGAGGTAACTCAAGAATCTCGTCCACGACTTCCACTGAGCTTATACGTGGATACCTTAGGTGACAACATTCAACTTCGTTGGGAATTCGATGAGGGGTATTTTACAGCCCTTCAGGTCAGCGCAATTCAAGCGCAATTCCAACAGCATCTTTATGAACTGGCTGCGCGAAATATTCAACGTTCAACGTATACCTTAGCGGAAGATGTTAACACGCATCAACCAGCGTGGTCACGCCCGCATGAGGCCTTGAATACCTTATGGCAAAAATATCTAGGATTGAATGCTGGAAATGATTTTTTCCTATCGGGAGGAACTTCATTAAAGGCATTAATGTTCTTAAAAGAAGTAGAAAAAACGCTGAATAAGCGCATATCTATTCAAGCATTCTTTAGAGACCCCACGTATGAGCACATCGCATCAGACGTGCAGGTAAACACCAATGAACTGTTCTGGGAAATGCAGGAAGGTGAACAAGGGCAAGAATGGTATTTCCCGCCAATTTTCGGATTGGGTTTGATCTTCAATACATACCCCATGACAAGGGGATACAAGGCCTTGGCGTTTAACTATCCGCGGGCATTGGGTTACCAAACGGGAGGTAAGCGAATCGAAGAGCTTGCCGCCTACTTTATGGAAAACTACCAACAACGCATGGAAATCCCGCAAACGATCGACCGCATCATTGCTTATTCGATGGGAGGTTTGGTAGCATTCGAAGTGGTTAAACTCTTAGAACAACGGGGTGTGGAAGTCAAGGAATTAGTGATTTGGGATAAACCTGCGCAGTTACGATACGAACCGGTTTATAATCGCACACTGCATCCTGCACTGCATGAATACGCAACGAAATTAGCACAAGACGAACAACATCAACTTCAAATCACTCAGTACTTAACGCTTCATCAAGAAATGATCGAAGAATACGTGCAAGTGGGGCAGATAACAAGTGATGTTACGCTATTCTATTGTCAGGAAGGATTTAATGAAGAAGCTATAGCAGAATGGAGCCAACTTACGCAGGGAACATTCACGCTAAGTACTTTACCAAAGGGGATAAATCATTATGACATCCCAATGCATTGGAAAAAACCATAGGTAAAACCAACTTATTTATTTCTCCGCCACCAACTCGTGTAACTTTCGCCTTTAAGGCGTGACCTTCCTCCTTGCTTAATGGTTCTTGACATGCGACTAATCCCTTCATAGCTTCCGGTGCGTTGAGTTAGTTGTTCACATTCAAAACCACACTTTTTGCATTTCATTTGCTTAGAAACATTCAAAATCATGATTTCATTTCCGGTTATTTCCTCACTTTGTTCTTCTAGCGCGTTGGATTTAAAACAATTAATACAGCGGTTTGCTACAAACCATCGAAGCAGGAACCACAAGATAACTCCTGTTACTATTACTCCGAATACCGGAATATCAATAGATATATCCACATAGGCCACATCTTTAACAAACATGGCAAGTAATTCATACGAAAACGGAAGTACCACACATGCAATTACAAGCCAGCCTGCCCAATTAAACATGAACCTTAAAATCTTATAATTACGTTTTTGCTTCGGAGTAAATTTCGAATCGGTAAATTTGTACATTGTAATAGGTTTTTTCAAATATAAAAATTTTTATGACCATTTACCTTGACTTTGACGGAACCGTTGTAGAGCACCAATACCCGGCCTTAGGCGCTGAAAATCCCCATGCCATTCGGGTAATTCGGGCCTTACAAGAAAAAGGGCACGCCATCATTCTTAATACCTACCGAGCCGACCTGAACGATGGAAGTTTGGAAGAAGCGCTGGCGTTTCTTCATGACCCGGCACATGGCCTCGATACCATTAGCAAGTCGACTGCAAAAAAGATTCATCCCGGTCCATTCGACTTAACTGAAAGTCTTCGTTTTGACAAACTATACATTGATGATATTGCGGAAGGAATCCCCTTGATACCAAACCGTATGGTTGCCAATGGATTTATGGTAAATTGGCCTGCCGTAGAAATCGAATTGATGAAGGTTGGCATCCTTTGATATTTTTCAACATGTTAACATCTTTTAGCGGAAGGGGGTATTCCTGAATTTACATCCTTGGTATTTTTGAGGTAATCCGATTTCCATGCCGTTTACGCTTCGCCCCCTCAAAACAGTTGATGACGCCCTGCGCCATTTTATTCAAGCACTCGACCTTGAAATGGTTGAGCTATTACTCAACGAAATGCCTGAAGATGACCAAGGAGAACATCAAGATTTACTTCGGCGCCTGGGTAGAGCCTTTGATTATTTCAAAGACCAAGGGGATGAACAATTGAATGTAATTCAAGGAAAATGCACGAAATGTTTCCCTACCTCTACCGGTTTTTATTTTGTAGGAAATAAAAGCAAAGCACACATGCATTTATTATTTCACCGAAACGATAAGGGAATCCTCAGTGTGTTTGAATGCACGAATTTCAAGACACAATTCACCTTTAAACATCCAGGCAAACGCGTCTATTTAGAAGATGAGTCTTTTCGGATTTTCACCTTGGGTGACATCAAGGATGATGATGTGCCGTTTTAATCCCGGATTAACGCGATTTTCAATGCTTGTGTCGAGTTTCGTTGGTTGTTTTATAGATATAAAAGCCCAAGGTAAATACGGCTAGCGAACTCGTAACATGCCATAGGAAATGGGTGCCTTGGGGTAACCAGAGAAAGGGATTCGGTGTGGGATAATCCAGGATTCGAAAGAGCAGCGCAAGCACTAAGAAGAACAAGGAAACCACGTACAACCCCGCATGTTTCCATTCATTGCGTTTTAAGTCGATAAGCACCGGGACCAGAAAGGCTGCACCCGTAAAGAAATAGCCAATGCTCGGACCCGAAAGGCCGGTATGCTGAGAAAGAACCTTAACCATCGTAAAAGCCAAGGCATAAAACCCACATACCACCCCGATGGCTTTCCATATCGTTTGTGTAATTCGATACCAAAAAAAGATCGATAGCATTAAGGTCATAAGCGCCGCAGGGAGCCAATCCAAGAGTAAAAACCAATTGGATGCCCGAAAGGCATGGAACAAGGTAGAACCCAAGCCATTTAAGAACAGTAAGGGTAACAATGCGGTAATGATGCCATAGGTTCGGTACTTACCACGCAAATAAATCAACCAAAAAATAACTGGGATAAAAAAGAACAAGGAGCTGTACGCATTCCATGGCTCATGAATCACGGCGTCATGCACAAATTCATTATACATCGGACCGTAATCAAAAATCTGTTGTTTGCGCTGTATGAGTTCCAGGGAATCGATCATAGTAAGCCCCTAGGTTGGAATCTTCAACACCTGTCCGATGCGGATCAAATCAGAACGCAAGCCATTGGCTTTTTTAATTTTAGAAACACTGGTATGGTATTTCGCTGCAATGGTGGATAAGCTGTCTCCTGATTTCACTTTATAGGTTCGATATTTGGGAGCTACAAATTTTTTGGTCCCCGGCAAGAGTTCACCATCGGTGGTGTAGGGATATTTGGCGACGTAATCTTCCAAGGTAATGGAAGTGCCAATCTGGCTGTCGTAATATTTAAAGAAATGCTGACGAATATTCACAAAGGAACACACTGAATCTAAGCGATTCCCATTCCAATCGAAGCATTTGATGACGTTTTCATTAAAGTCCAACAACTTCACCGAAGTGAGTGTTGGATACAAGTTGTGCATGCGCGGCAACTGCTTATTCACTGCGGGCAATCCCCCACCGGCTGAACCCCGACTATCAATACGTACATAGCACTTTCCATCTTCACTGGGTCCAACTACGGCAATCCAATGAACGGTTAGCGTTTTTGGATTTACTTGAATGTATAACTGTTTTACATCGGAATTGAATCCTTTTTTACGAATGCTTTCGAGTCCTTGATTAATTTTCACGTTCAAGTAGCCACCAAACTTATCCATTCTTCTGGCATTGAAAGAATGCAGGGCATCGTATACATACGGCATGCCGAGGGCGGTGTACGAATCACACACTAATTCATCGTGCTCACCTAGTTTAAGTGTATCGGGATTTATCAATTGAAAGGGCGGGATCACCAAAGCCTTTTGTGGAACAGCCACCGGTAATTCCGTGTATACCGAATCATCTACTTCTTCGGTATTTGAAGGTTGGGCCAGGACATTCAGACCGATCAGCATCCACATGAAAACCAACAAATATCTTACCCCTCTGATGCTCACTTTTTTCGTTTCATTAAATTGACTTCAAAATTATCTAAATCCCCTTTGACTTTAAAATAAAGATACTTGGAATCTTCCGAAGCCGCAATAATATCATTAGAACCTTCCGTTTTATCTTTGTTACGCGAAAGTTTATTTTTAGCCACGTCTTTAATCAGTTGCCAAGGAATCCCCACCTGATAATCCAAGTTCATTTTTCCGATTATTTCTTGCGTACCCGATATCTTAAGATAGCCCAAAGAGGAAGCAATAAGCATTTCTGGAATGGTCATTTTCCCATTCTTCAGCGTAAAGCTATTTTTCAAGGTATCAAACGCCACATTCGATACCTCTTTATCTTCGAAATAGGTACCCAAATCCACCAAGGGAGCATAATTTTCAAGACGTCCATTCACTACGGTAAGGTTCATCTTCAGTTCAGAATCATCGAGTTTTGGGACGAAATCTGCATGCATGTGAATTTTACCACTCAAGGTACCTTCGAGGTATCCGTGTAAATTTTCTGAGACTAAGTGGTCCTGTCCGAAATCATCAAACTTCACCATGAATTTATCCAAGTTCAAGTGATGAATCGTGAGGTGAGGCGAAAAATAGATATGTTTTTTGTCCCTACCACTAAAGGTACCGGAACCCGACATCGAACCTTCTGCTGTTTGTAAGCGAAGGTGATTCAACTCTATGTGGTGGTCACTGTAAACATGTGCATCCACGTGAAGATTTTTCACATCATAGGGTGCGTATACAAGGTGCCCAACATCCAGCGTAACATCCAAGTTGGGAAATTCATAGTCATATAAACTAGGGACCTTATCATGAGCACTCCCTTTAACAGGCGTTGCGCTGGGTTCAGCATGGGCTAAAAATGAATCAAGATTCAATTGTTTTGCCTTGCATTGGATTGAATTTCTATGCCTTGGGTCATTCAAATGATACGCGCCATTCAACTCAAAATCGGAAGTTCCTATGGCACCCTTGAGGTGCGAAAACTCCAGTTTATCTGCATGCCATATTACACCGCCAGAAAAATGATGAAGGGCCAAGGGATGCGAGGTGAGTTTGGCACTTAACTGATCGGTCAATAGCTTGGCTTTGGTTAATTCCCCGTGATGAAACCCAAGGGTCGCGTGCCCTTTATACGTCAACTTAGACACTTCTTCTCCTTGATATTCCTTGGGTAAATGATTATGCCCTGCATAGTAAAACAGCTCTTTCAAAAACAGCTGATTGGAATTCAATCCCAAGGTAACAGAAGCTTCTCCATTCAATGAGGGTTTAAACCAAAAATCGTAATGATGCACCTTAGCTGTCATGTGAATGTCTGAATGATCTGCAAAACCACGCAATTCGTTCAGCATCAAGTCGGTGTCGTCCACATGAACCGCCACGTTTAAGTCATGAAGCCGGTGTGGATAATGCTTGAATTTTCCTTGAAAGCCGTTTATGGCAAATTCTCCACGCGGCAAATTTTGTGATTCGATAAGTGCTTTTGCCGAGCTGTTGACCTTGAATTTAAAATGGACCTTATCCAATTGTTCTGCCGTATTCTCATTTACTTTAGGATCCGTGGAAAAATCAGCAAAGTTTAAGTGATTGGCCTTTACATCCAAGGCGAGTTCTATTGGAATATCGGTATGATGCAGTAAGGCCGGAAGGTCACTTAAATACCCATGAAGGGAAAGGTCTGAGGCCCCATAACTTAGCTTGAATTGCTTGATGTCGACTTGATGTCCGTTCGCCACCGCCTCCAAGTTCAAGTGCTTGATGGGATGTGGGAGTTCTTTGAAATTCGCATGAAAATTCTCAATCTTAAGCTTGGAATAATACGCTTCATTCAACCTACGTACGGCGAGTTCCGGATGGTTTAAATCGACAATATCATGAAAGCGCATTTCGAGAGCCACCTTGCCTCCCATGTCTTTTAGCTCACGTGCATTGCTGAATTTCCCCAAAAACGCGAGGTCTAATTCAGAATCAATGCGCATATCAATTTCAGGTGCACTGAAATTTCGGACGCTTAAATCAGCATTGAATACGCCCAGTTCTGGTCGTACATGAAATCCCTTTAAGATAAACTCCATCGTGGAAACATCGCGCTTTGCACCATTCGTGAAGGCGCCGCTAAAGGTGATTTCCTTCATTTTTTTGTGTGTCAGGGTATTTTCTAACAAGCCCTCTTTGCATCCAAAGTGCGCATTAATAGCGGGTTGTTGGCCATTGGCCGTATTTCCTTTAATGGACGCATTAAAGTAAATTTTACCTTGATTATCAAAGTCCTTAAGGGCCTCACTAAGTTCGGGTGGCGCCAAGGACAAAAACAAGTTAAAATCAGGCTTATGTCCCTTCAGATTAAGATCAACGAAGAGGTCTTTGGTTAGGTTTATGCTTCCATTAAAATCCAATAAGGTTTTCTCAAAGGCCAGGGAGGTTTCCTTGAACTCCAGTTTACTTCCTTCATTTAGGTAAGAAAATTGGGTTTGAAACTCGAGGTGCTTGTTATTAAAGAAGGTGGTATCTCGATGTTGGATAATACTCAGCTTCAGATCGGAATCCAACTCAAAATCAATCCCCTTAGCATGTGAATGAAAACGCGACTCCGCTTTTTTAATGAGCAAATCCACCGCCAGGTTGGTCGATTCATTGAGTTTAGATATATCTACGTTATCCAATATGATCGATTCTAAGGATAGGTGTAAATCTTCAGAAACCTCTTCGCTTGGCACCTTAGACGCTAGTGCATTGGCGATATTGAAGGATCCATCTTCATGTTGACGAATGTCGATTGTTCCATCGCTGAGTTTAATTTTCTTAACCACCACATCACCAGAAAGCAACTTTGTTAGATCAAATCCAAGGTAGGTGTCTTTAAGGTGAAGCAAGCACGCCGCGCTATCAGCCTTAGATTCATATATTTTTAAGTGTTCTAAATCAATCGAAATATTCGGGAAATTGGCAAAGGGCGCGATGTGGCTCCCTCCTACTTCTATCTTTCCGTTAAAATCTTTATTGGCTTGTTCCAGTGCCAAACCGACGAAATAATCTTGTTTGGTGTAGAGAATTGCCACCAATAGACCGAACACCAATACAGGGATAAGGATCAGCGTAAAACCGATGCGTTTAATCCATTTTTTGTTTCGAAATAAAAAATCCTTGAACCTATTCACACGTTTACATTTAGTAGGTAAAGCCTTCGTGTCTAAAATTACTCACAAGCACCAAATAAAAATTAAAAAATTGGTTAATTCTTGTGTAAAATAAAAAAATAATCTACTTTTGTGACCGCTTTACGGAGCACACGTTTTTCGAATATCGCTGTTGCGGTAGTCAGAAATGGCAGAAAAAACGGTTTGGTAGTTCAGTTGGTTAGAATACCTGCCTGTCACGCAGGGGGTCGCGGGTTCGAGTCCCGTCCAGACCGCGAAACGGTTAGTTTAAAGAGAAGCCTCTATGGCTGGAGGATTAGAAAACCCTAGGAAGTATCAAGTTTCTTAGGGTTTTTGCTTTTTCCACACCCTCCGCCTAGGCGGAGATACATCCTTCGGACTACTTTCATCTTCACTGAAGTTTCGGTGGAAGCTCAGTGTCCGTGGAAAAGCAAAAAATCTACGCGACGGGTTTTATACGCCGCGATTTAATACATTCGACCATACTTCTATTTAACACCGAAGTTTGACGAAGTTGATTGCATTGAACTCATTGCCTTTGGTGCATGTTTAAGGTACAAGTAAAGCGATACATAAGTCGTTTTCCAGTGCATTTTAGGTTTCAATTGACGCTTGCTGAAAAAGCAGAACTGGTCGCAAATTGCGACCGACAGGCGGACTTAGGGCCCGATGCGCCCAATAAAAATACATTTGCGTAAAAAGTTATACCTTTAACCCTATGAGTGAATTTCGTGAATTAATGGCTGCATCAACTATGCATAACAACTTCGGTTCCTCATCCGTTATTTATACCACAAGATAGAAGTATATCGATACGATGCTTGTTGAAAAAAGTGAAATAGTAGTTTTTAAACCCATACATGGTAATACCGAATTTCAATTGGTACTGGATGGGAACGCTGAGACCATTTGGTTAACGGAACAGCAACTCATGGAACTTTTTGGTAAATCTCGCAGAACCATAGGTGAGCATATCCGAAATATTTATACTGAGGGAGAACTGGAAAAAAATTCAACCTGGCGGGAATTCCGCCAAATTCAAAAGGAAGGGAGTCGGAAAGTAAGACGAAAAGTCTCATTGTACAACTTGGATGTTGTAATATCTGTAGGATATCGTGTAAAATCAAATGTAGGAACGGAGTTTCGTAAATGGGCAACCGAAAAGCTCAAAGAATATTTGATTCGAGGTTACGTGATCAATCAACAGAGAATTGAACAACTTGGACAAAATATCGAAGTATTAAAATCAGGTATTCGGATCTTAAGCCGGGTTATCGAGGAGAAATCAGAAGGTTTGGAGTTAGACTGGTTAGCGGAATTCTCCAAAGGATTAACGCTCTTGGACGATTACGACAATGAAAATCTAGATAAGACTTCATGTGTTTTGTGAATGTTTAAGGGATATAATTTTCTCCTCTGGGTGCTATGGTCCCTGAGTAGTCCGAAGGACGTATCGAAGGGCGCACCCATAGGAATTCCAAACTTTCCCCTGACAGCTTAGGTCAAAAAGTTGTGGGTTTCATTCCTTTTTTTGTTCTTTGCCCCAAACCCTACCCCATGCTCAACCAACACAAGATCTTGCGCGTGCTGCAACTCATTAGCTACCTGCAAGAAACTCCCCATAAAACCATTAACCAACTCGCTACCTTTCTTGACTCCACCGAACGTACCGTGTATCGCTACCTCGACCTGCTCCGAGAATGTGGGTTTGATCTCCATAAAGACCACAACCAGCGCTACTACATTGAACAGCAACCTTCTGATGGCATTTACTTTACGCCGGAAGAAGCGGAGCTCCTGAAATCGCTGGTGTTAAGTACTGGAAAATCTTCCAAATTAAAGGATTCCTTGCTCAGCAAAATCTATATGGGTTCTGAACTCCCGATGGTGGCCACCCACCTGCTCCATGCCAAGAACGGGAAAGCCGTGGAACGCCTCACGAAGGCCATGA
>Ga0315899_10000458_pt1 | contig 49385 bp, 42 predicted proteins | sample LakEriMetagenome_2_FD_203518 | JGI IMG/M metagenome (GOLD analysis project Ga0315899, IMG submission 203518) | Freshwater fungal communities from buoy surface, Lake Erie, Ohio, United States - Buoy 4 MA112 | ecosystem: Environmental > Aquatic > Freshwater > Lake | place: USA: Lake Erie, Ohio...
GCGCGGCGCCGGCGATCGGCACCGCGACCGCGAGCCCCAGGATCCGCTCGCCGCCGCCGCGCTCGCTGCCGACGTGCACGCCGACCGTCGGATCGGGCCGGCGCTCGGCGTCGACGCGCCGGGCGAGCGCCACGGCGCGCGCGCTCGCCTCGCGCACCACGGCGAGCTCGTGGCTCGCGGCGAGCACCCGGGCGCGCCACGCGTCGGCATCGCCCTCGACCGGCGGCGGCGGCACGATCGCCGGCGCGGACGGCGGCACGATCGCATGGCGACGCGCGAGCTCCGCCTCGGCCGCGCGGGCGCGCCCCTGCGCCGCCGCCTGCTGCGCGCCGGCCTGCGCGAACGCCGCTTCCGCCTGCCCGAGTTCGAGCCGCGACGCGTCGCCGGCGCGCACGCGCCGGGCCACCACATCGCGCTGCGCGTCGGCGAGCGCGGCCTGCGCGGCCCACTCGCGCGCGAGCGCGGTCTCGCGCAACCACGCGAACCAGTCCTGCAGCAGCGTGCGGGCGGCCTCGTGCTTCGCCTCGCCGACCGCGGCGCCGGCCTGCCGCACGCCCGCCTCGCCGATCGAGCGATCGAGGTCCGCCTTGAACGGCGAGCGCAGCGTGCGCTCGAGCGCGACCGTCCACTCGCCGTAGCGCGCGGCCGGGTCGTCGACACGCCGCGCCTGCCCTCCGGCACGTACCGCGGGCTCGTAGGGCCCGGCGACCAGCCGCGCACGCTGCGCGCGCTCCGTGTCGACGTCGAGCAGCGCCGCCTCGACCGCCGGTTGCGAGGCGAGCACGCGCGCGACGAGCGCGGCGTCGGGCAGGTCGCCGGCCGCGTCCAGGGCGACCTCGCCCGTCGGATGTGACGGATGCGTCGCGCCGGACGCCGGCGCCCCGCGCGGCGGCGGGTCCGCGGCACGCGCCGGCGCCGGCGCGCCGGCGAGCGCCGCGACGCCGATGGCGAGCGCGACCGCGAGCACGGCCGCCGCCGGCGCGGTGGCCGGCGCGGTCGCAGGCGCACCGCCGCGCGGCGCACCGAAGCGCCGGTACAGCAGCGGCAGGATCAGCAGCGTCAGCGCGGTGGCGCTGACCAGCCCGCCGATCACGACGATCGCGAGCGGCCGCTGGATCTCCGAGCCCGGGCCGGTCGCGAACAGCAGCGGCACCAGTCCGAACGCCGCGATGCTCGCGGTCATCAGCACAGGCCGCAGCCGCCGTTGCGCACCCTCGCGCACCACGCGCTCGATCGGCAGCCCGCGCGCGCTCAGCTGGTTGAAGGTGGACACCATCACGACGCCGTTCAGCACCGCGATGCCGAGCAGCGCGATGAAGCCGACCGACGCCGGCACCGACAGGTACTCGCCCGATGCGCCGAGCGCGAGCACGCCGCCCACCATCGCGAACGGGATGTTGACGAACACCAGCACCGCCTGCCTGAGCGAGCCGAACGTCGCATAGAGCAGCGCGAGGATGCCGCCGAGCGCGATCGGGATCATCGTCGCGAGCCGGGCGGCGGCCCGCTGCTGGTTCTCGAACTGACCGCCCCAGGCGATCGTGTAGCCCGGCGGCAGCGGCACGTCGCGAGCGACCGCGCGCTTGGCGTCGTCGACGAAGCCGACCAGGTCGCGGCCGCGCACGTTCGCCTGCACCAGCGCCAGCCGGCGCGCGTTCTCGCGGTCGACCTTCACCGGACCGTCGACGCGCTCGAGCCGCGCGAGGCTCGCGAGCGGCACCGGCGTGCCGTCGGGCGCGGTCAGCGTCAGCGCCGCGAAGCGCGACGGCGAGCCGCGCAGCGACGCGTCGCCGCGCACGAGCAGCGGCGTGCGCCGATCGGCCTCCCGGACGATGCCGACCACCTGCCCCTCGAGCTGCTGGCGCAGCGCCGCCGACAGCGTCGCCGCGTCGAAGCCGTGGCGCCCGGCGGCGAGCCGGTCGACGACGACGCGCAGGTACTGCACGCCCTCGTTGCGCACGGTCAGCACGTCCTCGGCGCCGGGCACCGCGCGCAGCGTCGCCGCGGTGCCCTCGGCGAGCCGCGCGAGCACCGCGAGTTCCGGGCCGTACAGCTTCACCGCGACGTCGCCGCGGGTGCCGGTCAGCATCTCCGAGACCCGCATGTCGATCGGCTGCGTGAACGACACCACCATGCCGGGGAAGTCGACGGCGACCTCGCGCAGCGCGTCGACCAGCCGCGCCTTGTCCGGGTCGCGCCACTCGGCCGGCGGCTTGAGCACCAGGAACGTGTCGGTCTGGTTCAGCCCCATCGGGTCGAGGCCGAGCTCGTCGGATCCGGTGCGCGCGACGATGCGCCGCACCTCGGGCACCCGCTCGAGCACCGCGCGCTGCAGCCGCAGGTCGAGCGCGAGCGAGGATTCGAGCCCGATCGACGGCAGCTTCTCTAGCTGCATGATCACGTCGCCCTCGTCCATCGTCGGCATGAAGGTCTTGCCGAGCCGCCCGTACACGAAGCCGGTCGCGACCAGCGCGATCACCGCCGTCGCGACCACCGCGCGGCCGTGGGCGAGCGAGGCCTCGAGCGCCCGGGCGTAGAGCCGCGCGGCCTGCCTCGGCAGCCACGGGTCCCGGTGCGCGCCGCCGCGCAGCAGCCACGACGCGAGCACCGGCACCAGCGTCAGCGACAGCACCATCGAGGCGGCGAGCGCGAACACGATCGTCAGCGCGACCGGCGCGAACAGCTTGCCCTCGAGCCCCTGCAGCGTCAGCAGCGGCAGGAACACCAGGATGATGATCGCGACGCCCGACACCACCGGCACCGCGACCTCCTGCGCCGCGCTCGAGACGCGCTCCAGCGGCGACGCGAAGCCGCCGCCGTCGTGCGCGACGACGTTCTCGACGACGACGACCGACGCGTCGACCAGCATGCCGATCGCGATCGCCAGGCCGCCGAGCGACATCAGGTTCGCGCTCATCCCGGCCTGCCGCATCGCGACGAAGGTCGCGAGCGCGGAGAGCGGCAGGGTCACCGCGACCACCAGCGCGGCCCGGACGTCGCCGAGGAACAGGATCAGCAGCACGACGACCAGCACGATCGCCTCGGCGAGCGCGCGCGTCACGGTGCCGACCGCGCGTCCGACCAGCTGCCCCCGGTCGTAGAACACGTCGAGCGTCGTCCCCTCGGGCAGCATCGGCTCGATCTCGCGAAGCCGCGCGTGCACCGCCTCGACGAGCCGCCCCGCGTCGGCGCCGCGCAGGCCGAGCACCAGCCCCTGGACCGTCTCGTCGCGACCGTCGGTGGTGACCGCGCCGTAGCGGGTCAGCTCGCCGGCGCGCACCTGCGCGACGTCGCCGAGACGCACCGCGCGCCCGCCGCGACCGTCGACGACGATCGCACGCAGGTCGTCGAGCCCCGCGATCGCACCCTCGGTGCGCACGAGGATCGATTCGTCGCCCGCCGAGAGCCGGCCCGCGCCGTCGTTCAGCGAGTTGTCGCGCAGTGCCTGCAGCAGCCGGGCGACGTCGAGACCGCGCGTCGCGAGCGCGGCCGGATCGGGCACCACCTCGAGCGCCCGCACCTCGCCGCCGAGCGCGTTGACGTCGGCCACGCCGGGCACGGTGCGCAGCGCCGGCCGGATCACCCAGTCGAGCAGCCCGCGCCGCTCGGCGAGCGACAGCGGCCCGTCGACGGTGAACATCACCATCTCGCCCAGCGGTGTCGTCACCGGGGCGAGCCCGCCGCTCGCCCCGGGCGGCAGCTCGCGGGCGACGTCGGCGAGCCGCTCCGCGACCTGCTGGCGCGCCCAGTACAGGTCGGTGCCCTCCTCGAAGTCGAGCGTGACGTCGGCGATCGCGTACTTCGACGTCGAGCGCAGCATCCGCTTGCGCGGGATGCCGAGCAGCTCGAGCTCGATCGGCACGACGATCCGCGCCTCGACCTCCTCGGGCGTCATGCCGGGCGCCTTGAAGACGACCTTCACCTGCGTCGAGGACACGTCGGGAAACGCGTCGATCGGCAGGTCGCGCCACGCGATCGCACCTGCGAGCGCGAGCGCGAGCGCGAGCGCCGCGACGAGCACGCGCTGCGCGAGCGCGGTCCGGATCAGCCAGGCGGCCATCACGCGCCTCCGATGCCGGCGAGCCGCGCCTTGAGCGCGGCCGCACCGCGGACGACGACGCGCGTCGCGTCGTCGAGCGGTCCGTCGACCAGCACGCCGGCATCGCCCTCGTCGATGACGCGGACCTCGACCGCGTCGAAGCCCCCGGGCACCGCCGCGAAGACGCGCGCGACGCCGTCGTGCCGCACCACCGCGGACGGCGGCACGCGCCAGCCGGCCGCGCGCCCCGTCGGCCGCAGCAGCGCCTCGACGGCCTGGCCGGGCACCAGCGTGCCGGCACCGGAGGCGCCGACCTCGACGCGGACCGGCACCATCTGGCCGGCGCCCGCGCCGCGGCCGATCGACGCGACCGTGCCGCGCGCGCCGGCCGAGGGCACCTCGACCACGTCGCCGGGCGCCACGCGCGCGAGCAACCTGACCGGCACCTGCAGCTCGAGCCACAGCGGCGGAATGCGCGCGATGCGGAACAGCGCGGTCGCCGCCTCGACGCGGCTGCCGATCTGCACCGGCTGATCGAGCACGACGCCGTCGATCGGCGCGACGAGGTCGATCGAAGCGCCCGCCGTGCCGCCTGCGGCGACCCGGCCGATCGCGGCGTCGGGCAGTCCCGCCAGCTTCAGCGCCTGCCGACGCTCGGCGAGCTCGGCCACGGCCTCGGCCTGGTGCGCGAGGCTCGCGCGCAACCTCGATTCCGCCACCAGCCCCTCGTCGAACAGCCGCCGGTCGCGCACCGCGGTGTCGTCGGCGAGCCGCGCGCGGACCGCCGCCTGCGCGAGGTCGCGCTGCATCTCGACGAGTGCGGGGCTCGTCAGCCGGCCGATCGGCTGGCCGGCGCGCACCGGGTCGTTCGGCGCGACCGCGACGCGATCGAGCAGGCCCGCGACCGGGGCGGCGACGATCCGCTGCTGCGCCGGCGGCACCGCAACGGTCGCGGCCAGCGGAATGGCGCCGGGCGCCTCGCGCGCGCCGAGCGGCGCGAGCGCCAGGCCCAGCGCGGCCGACTGGGTGTCGGAGATCGCCACCCGGACGCGCACAGGCGCGGCCGCCGGCGCCGGGGATGCCGCGAGCAGGGCGAGCACGGCCGACAGCGCGGCGACGCGCACGCGAGCGCGGGCCGGCCGCGGCGAGCGCGCGCGGGACGCGGGGACGACGGCGGCACGCCGCGGTGCACGGCGCGAGGACGGAACGGACATGGCGGACTCCGGGACCGCGGCACGGCGCGGTCCGACACGGACTCGATCGACCCGCCGCGGCCGCCCGCGTGGGACCGGCGACCGATGCGGCGAGGCACAACCCGGGCCGGCGCGCGCCGGCCCTCGCTCAGGACTGCGGCGGCGCGTGCGTCGGAGGATGGAGCCAGGCGCTCGCCGAGGGCCGCGCGAGGGGCGGCCGTACGGGCGCCGAGTGCGCCGTGCGGGGCGCGGCCGACAGGGGCGCCGCGGGTGAAGCGGCGATGTCCGCGACCGGCTGCGGCGCGCATCGCGCCTCGACGAGCCCGTCGAGCGCGGTGACGAGCGCGTCGCCGCCGCCCCTCAACGACTCGGCGGCGAACTCGGCACAGGCCTCGAGCGGCGCGACGAGCGCTGCATGCACATGGACGACGCCGGCCGAGGGCGGCCCGTCTCGGTGCGCGTGGATCAGCGGGCCGACCCCCTGCAGGAGGGTCAGCAGCACCATCACGGACAGCAGGAGGGCGCGTCTCATGTCGATTCGAGTATAGGCACGCAATAAGGGCGTCCGCCCCGCGCTACACTGGCCCGGACCTGACCTGCGTCAAATGCACGCGAGACTGTTCGCGCGGGTCGCGGCGCCCCGGACGGCGGGCGTCATCGGGCTCCGGACGGGACGAGGGAGGAGACGACGATGGACACCTGCGAGGTCAAGGGACACGCCGTGCCGGCCGCGCTGCTCGGCGAGCTCGTCGACTGCGCGCCGCTGCTCGCCGACCCGCCCGCGCTGCGCGCGCGCTTCGCCGAGCATGGCCACGTGTTCCTGCGCGGCGTGCTGGACCGCGACGCGGTCGCGGCCGCGCGACGCGAGGTCTTCGAGCGGCTGCACGCGGTCGGCGAGGTCGCCTCGCCCCCGGACGCCGGGATCTTCACCGGCGCGAGCCGGCGCGCCGAGCTCGAGCCCGACCGCGGTCGCTTCTGGCGCTCGGTGTCGACCGGCGCGCGGCTGCGCGCGGTCTCGCACGCCGGCCCGATCGCCCAGGTGATGGACGCGGTGTTCGGCGAGGCCGCGCGCCCGCAGGACTACATCTTCCTGCGCGCCGGGCCGCGCGGCCGAGCGACCGACCTGCACTTCGACTATCCGTTCTTCACCCGTGCGCACGACCGGGTCTGCACCGTCTGGACGCCGCTCGGCGACGTGCCGGTGTCCGACGGGCCGCTGGTCGTGGTCGAGGGCTCGCACCGCTACCGCGACCTGATCGATCCGATGATCGGCCACGACATCTCGGCGAACCCCGAGCGGCGTGCGGCCTTCGGCACCGACGCGATCGAGTTCGCACGCTCTCGCGGCACGCGGCTGCTGACCGCCGACTTCGCGGCCGGCGACGTCATCGTCTTCGGCATGTACCTCGCCCACGGCTCGCTCGACAACCGATCGCCGATCGACCGCGTGCGGCTGTCGTGCGACGTGCGCTGGCAGCCGGCCTCGCTGCCGATCGACGAGCGCTACTTCGGCGAGGATCCGCCGGGCACGACCGGCGCGGGCTATGCGGAGCTGAACGGCGCCAAGCCGCTCACGCAGGACTGGCACGTGCGCTGAGCGGCCGCGCGAGGCTCGCGCCGGCCGACCGCTGCGACGGCGACCGGCCCCCGGGCACGGTGCGTCAGCGCCCGCCCGACACGTCGACGACGGCCCCGTGCACGTACGAGGCCGCGGGCGACAGCAGCCAGACCGCGGCCTGCGCGATCTCGTCGGGTTCGCCGTGGCGACCCATCGGGATCACCTGCGCCATCTGCGCGAGCATCGACCGGCCGCCCATCGGCCCGACGATGTCGGTGTCGACCAGTCCGGGCCGGATCGCGTTGACGCGGATGCCGTCGCGCCCGAGCTCGCGCGCGAGCCCGACGGTCATCGAGTCGATCGCGCCCTTGCTCGCCGCGTAGGGGACCATGCCCGCCAGCCCGCCGAGGCGCGCCGCCGCCGACGAGATCGAGACGATCGCGCCGCCCGAGCCGCCGTGGCGCGTCGACATCCGGCGCACCGCCTCGCCGATGCAGTACATCGTGCCGTAGACGTTGGTCGCGAACAGCGGCGCGAGCGTCGCCTCGGTCTGCTCGGCGATCGGCGCGATCGTGCCGCCGATGCCGGCGTTCGCGACCAGCCCGGTGATCGGCCCGAGCCGCGACTCGGCCTCGGCGAACAGCCGGCGCACCTCGTCCTGCACCGCGACGTCGGCCGCGATCGCGACCGCGGTGCCGCCCTCGCGCGCGATGTCGGCGACCACCGCCCCCGCCGCGTCGCGGCTGCGCGCGTAGTTGACCGCGACCTTCCAGCCGGCGCGCGCCAGCGCCTTCGCGCAGGCGGCGCCGATGCCCCGGCCCGCCCCCGTCACCACCACGACCCCGCTCATCGTCCCGCCCTCCGTGCGCTCACTGCAGCATACTCGGCAGCCACAGCACCAGGTCCGGCACGTAGGCCACCAGCAGGACCACCGCGGTCCAGGCCGCGATGTACGGCATGAGCATGCCGATCGTCGAGTTGTACGACACGCCCGCGATCTTCGAGGCGACCATCGCCAGCACGCCCACCGGTGGCGTCACCGAGCCGACCACCAGCATCATGATGACGATGATGCCGAAGTGCACCGGGTCGTAGCCGAGGTGCTTGATCATCGGCCCCATGATCGGCACGACGATGATCAGCGCCGGCACCGGCTCGAGGAAGATGCCGAGCAGGAAGAAGAACACGATCAGCACCAGCAACGCGAGCTGCGGGTCGCTGGTCAGCGACAGCATGCCGGCGAGCGCCATCTGGCCGACGCCGGCGCGGCTCAGCACCCAGCTGAAGAGCGCCGCGCCGCCGAGCGTCACCAGCGCACCCGCGGTGGTGAGCGCCGCTGCGGCGAAGTTGTCGTACAGGCTGCGCGCGGAGTGGCGGCGCGCGACGAGCCCGAACAGCAGCGCGTAGAGCGCCGCGATCGAGCCCGCCTCGGTCGGCGTGAACGCGCCCGACAGGATGCCGCCGATGATGATCGCCGGCATCGCCATCGCGGGCAGCGCGCGGCGCGCCGCGACGCCACGCTCGTTCCAGTTCGCCCGCGGCGAGACGCCCGCGCCCGCGCGCGGCGCGAGCCACCAGGTGATCGCCATCATAGCGACGCCGGCGAGCACGCCCGGCACGACGCCGCCGAGGAACAGCGCTCCGATCGACACGCCGGTCACCGAGCCGTAGATCACCGCGATGATCGAGGGCGGGATGATCGGCGCCATCATCGCCGCGCACGCGGTGACCGCGACCGCGAACTCGGGCTTGTAGCCCTCCTTCTTCATCGCGGGGATCATCATCGAGCCGATCGCGGCGAGGTCCGCGAGCGCCGAGCCGGAGATCGCCGCCATGAACATGTTGGTGACGATGTTCGCCTGCGCCAGGCCGCCGCGCAGGTGCCCCATCAGCGAGCGCGAGAACGCGACCAGCCGCTCGGTGATGCCGGCCACGCTCATCAGCTCGCCGGCGAGCACGAAGAGCGGCACCGCGAGCAGCGAGAAGTTGTCGAGCGAGTCGTAGAACTGCTGGGCGAGCAGCAGCATCGGCAGCTGCCCGTCCCAGAGGATCGTCAGGATCGCGGCCAGCCCCATGCACCACGCGATCGGCACGCCCAGCAGCATGAACAGGGCGAACAGCCCCAGCATCAGGCCGATGCTCACAGCGTCGGATCCGTCGGTTGGTCGCGCTTCACGTCGTTCTCGCGCCAGGTGAGCAGCATCAGCAGGGCCTCGATCGCGGCCCCGACCGGGATGGCGACGTAGACCCACCACTTGGGGATGTCGAGCATCGGCGAGCGCTGGAACCAGCTGCGCTCGACGAACTGCCAGCCGGCCCAGGCCAGCAGCAGGCAGAAGGCGAGCGACAGCGCGTTCGCGGCGAACACGACCACGCGACGGCCGGCCGGCGGCAGCCAGTCCTCGAGCAGCTCGACGCGGATGTGCGCGCGCTGCGCGGCGACGAGGCCCGAGGCGATCATCACGCCCCAGATCATCGTCGAGCGGACGAACTCCTCGGCCCAGAAGATCGAGTCGTTGAGCACGTAGCGGTAGAACACCTGCAGCAGCACCGCGATGAAGTAGGCGGCGAGCATCACCACCGACAGCGCGGTCAGCACGGCGCGCAGGCCACGGAGCACCGGAGGCCCGGTGCGGGCGGACGGGGCGTTCATCGGGAACGGAGCGGGGGCGATGTCCGGGTCGGGGATCGGGAACGCGGGCGGCGGCGGGCCGGCGCGTCCTGCGCGCCGGCCTCGCGGACGGGCGGACTCAGGCCTTCGCCGCCGCCTGGCAGGCCTCGACCCAGGCCTTGCCCTTGGCGCCGCCGCGCTTGGCGAAGCTGTCGTAGACCGGCGCCATCTTCGTGCGGAACGACGCGACGTCGGGGTTCGGGATCGCCTTGACCCGCTTGGCGAGCTCGTCCCACGCGGAGGTCTGCTCCTTCAGGTTGGCATTCCAGTGCACGTTCTGCACCGAGTCGACGGCGGCGTCGCGAATCACCTTCTGGACGTTCGCGGGCAGCCCGGCCATCTTCTTCGCGCTCGCCATCATCGACACCTCGGTGAAGATGTGGTGCGTGCGGGTGGCGTGGCCCGCGACCTCGAACAGCTTCGAGGTCACGATGTAGTCGGGCGGCAGCTCGACCGCGTCGACCACGCCGGTCTGCAGCGCGGTGTACATCTCGCCGGCCGGGATCGGCGACGGGTTGGTGCCGAGCGCGCGCGCCATCTCGACCCAGGTCGGGATCTCGGGCACGCGCAGCTTGATGCCCTTGACGTCATCGGCGTTGGCCATCGGCTTCTTGCCGAGGAACACCCGGAAGCCGGAGGCGCCGAGCGACAGGATCTCGACGTTCAGCGTGTCCTTCGCGTCCTTGACGACCTGCTGCCCGATCGGGCCGTACATCACGCGCTTGACGTGGTCGTAGTCGGCGAACAGGAACGGCATCGAGATGAAGCCGAACTGCGGCTGCCAGTTGGCGAGCGTGCCGAGGTCGGTCCAGCACAGGTCGAGGGTGCCGAGCTGCAGCGCCTCGGCCGAGGTGCGCAGGTTGAACAGCTGCGAGGCCGGCTTGATGTCGATCGTGACCTGGCCGTTCGTGCCCTTGGCGACCTGCTCGGCGAACTTCTCGGCGGTCGCGTGGCCGACGTGCGTCGTCGGCAGGTGGTGGGAGAAGACCAGCTTCGTCGCCTGCGCGCGGCCGATCATCGGCACGGCGTACAGGCCGGCTGCGGCTGACGCCGCGGCCATCAGGTTGCGTCGGGTGATGCCCATCGATGTCTCCTCGGTGCGGCGATCGTGCGCCGTCGTTGCGTGGGTCCGGTCGGCGTCGGTCGTCCGGCCCTGCCCGGACCGGCGACGCTGCGACGCAGTCTCGCCCGTCCCGGCCAGTCGTGCAATGTTGTTCTCTATCGAACAACCGTGTTGCCACGGATGGAACGCGGAGGCACCGCGCAGCATGCCCGCCCGAGCCCGTCGTCCCCTCCTCTCGTCAGGCCTCCTCGGGCGTCAGCCAGTAGGGGTCCCGGACCCGCCTCCCCACGGTTCGCGCCGCCGACAGCAGCTCGGCGACCGCGCGCCGGTGCCGCGGCCGCGTCACGTCGCGCCGCATCCAGCTGAGCGCGATGCCGATGGTGCGGCCCTGCGGCGCGCCGACGGCGACGGCCGCCGCGCCGATCCCGCGGTCGGCCCGGTCGTCGAGCTCGGTCCAGCCGCGCTCTCGCGCCTCGGCGAGCTCGCGCAGCAGGGCGGCCCGCGTCATCGACACCGAGAGCGGCCGGTGCACCAGCCGCTCGGGCAGCAGCGCGAGCAGCTGCTGCTGGTCGAGCCGGGTCAGCAGCGCCTTGCCGATCGCGGTGACGAACGCCGGCAGCCGCGTGCCCTCCGACACCACGTAGCGCACCGGCGTCGGGCTCTCCCGCACCCGCACGATGATCGTCTCCAGACCGTCCAGGTAGGCGAGGTAGCCGGTCGCCGGATGGCGCGCGACCAGGTCCCGCAACGCCTCGTCGGCCATCTCGGTCACCGCGTCGCCCGCCCGGTACATCCGGCCGAGCCGCTGCAACTCGAAGCCGGCCTCGAAGCCCGCGTGGCGTGCGCCGCGCTCGAGCAGGCCGTGCCGGTCGAGCGTGGCGAGCAGCCGCGAGGCCGAGCTCTTCGGCACGCCGAGCGCCTCGGCGACTTCGGACACCCGCAGCCGCGGCCGATCGGGCGACAGCAGCGCGAGCGCGCGCAACCCCTTCTCGAGCGAACTCACCGCCTCTCCCCGCGCCGCCGGGCCGGACGCCTTCAGGCGCCGGTTCCACGGGCGGCAACTCCGTTGTTCGATATCGAACAACATTGTCGGCCGAACCCGGCCGCGATACAACGTCCGCAGCCGCCTGGACCGTGCCGGCCCGGGCGGGCACGAACGTAGAACGGAAAGAGAACAGGGAGGAGACACCGTGTCGCGCATCACCGAAGTGCGGGTGGTCCCGTTCACCTTCGAGGTCCCCGACCTCGGGCTCGGCGCCCACGCCGCGATGGGCGTGAGCAACCTGCAGTGGCAGAAGGGCGCGTCGCTGAAGGTGATGCGCTACGCGGTGCGGCTGCGCACCGACGACGGCCTCGCGGGCGAGTACGTGACCCACTGGGTCGGCACGCACAGCGCGCTCGGCCAGACGAACATGATCGCGCCGCACCTGCTCGGGCGCGACCCCGAGGACCGGGAAGGCATCTACGACGACCTCAAGCGCGAGCTGCGCGCGTACGACGGCATGGGCCACGGCCCGCTCGACATCGCGCTGTGGGACCTCGTCGGGCGCAAGTACGGCATGTCGGTCTCGACGATGCTGGGCGGCTACAGGAAGCGCCTGCCGGTCTACGCGAGCACCCACCACGGCCAGGACGAGCCCGGCGGGCTCGACTCGCCGCAGGCCTTCGCCGACTACGCGATCGCGTGCGCCGACCGGGGCTTCGCCGGCTTCAAGGTCCACGGCTGGCACGACGGGAACGTCAGGCGCGAGGCGGCGACGCTGCGCGCGGTGCGCGCCGCGATCGGCGACCGGATGGAGGTGATGTACGACCCGGGCTGCGAGATCCGCACGCACCTCGAGGCGCTGCGGCTCGGCCACGTCTGCGACGAGATCGGCGCGCTCTGGTACGAGGACCCGTACCGCGACTCGGGCGTGTCGATGACCGGCTCGCAGATCCTGCGCCAGAAGATCAGGACGCCGCTGATGGTCACCGAGCACGCGCGCGGGCCGGAGCGCAAGGCGGCCTACGCGATCGCCGGCGCCTGCGACCTGTTCCACATCGACCCGGAGTACGACCTCGGCATCACCGGGGCGATGAAGTGCGCGCACCTCGCCGAGGCGCTCGGCATCGACGTCCAGGTCCACGCGCCGGGGCCCGCGCACCGCGCCTGCGTGTCGGCGATCCGGAACACCCACATGTACGAGCTCGCCCTGGTCGGCCCGGGCATGCCGAACCTGATCCCGCCGGTCTACGCCTGCGGCTACTCCGACCAGGAGGCCGCGCTCGGCGACGACGGACAGGTGCCGGTGCCGACCGGGCCCGGGCTCGGCGTGACCTACGACTGGGACTTCATCGAGCGCCACGCGTTCGACGCGAAGACCTACCGCTGACGGAGTCCCGCATGAGCCGCATCGACCGCGTCGAGGTCCACGAGTTCGAGTTCGACGCCCACAACCTCGCACGCGACGGCGTCGCGCAGACGATCACCTTCAAGCGCGGCTCGACCGTGCGCCTGTCGAAGTTCGCGGTCGTCGTCCGCACCGTCGACGGCGGCCACGGGGAGTACGTCGCGCAGTGGGTCGCGACCAAGTCCACGCTCGGGCAGGCGCTGATGCTGTGCCCGCGGCTCGTCGGCAAGGACGCGCGCGAGCGGATCGCGATCTACGAGGACCTCAAGCGCGACATCCGCCAGTTCGACCACATGGGCCACGGGCCGATCGACATCGCGCTGTGGGACTGGGCGGGCCGGCGCTACGGCGCGTCGATCGCCGAGCTGCTCGGCGGCTACCGCAAGCGGCTGCCCGCCTATGCGAGCACCTACCACGCCGACCGCGCGGGCGGCCTGCACTGCAAGGAGGCGTTCGTCGACTTCGCGCGCCACTGCCGCTCGCTCGGCTACCGCGCCTTCAAGATCCACGGCTGGAACGACGGCGACGCGCGCGAGGAGGCCGAGAACGTGCTGCACGTGGCCAAGCACGTCGGCCACGAGATGACGCTGATGCTCGATCCGGCCTGCGAGCTGCGCACCTTCGCCGACGCGCTGCGGGTCGGGCGCGCCTGCGACGAGGCCGGCTTCTTCTGGTACGAGGACCCGTACCGCGACGGCGGCACCTCCGCCTACGGCCACAGGAAGCTGCGCGAGATGATCAGGACCCCGCTGCTGATGACCGAGCACGTGCGCGGCGTCGAGCCGAAGGCCGACTTCATCCTCGCCGGCGGCACCGACTTCGTCCGCGTGGATCCGGAGTACGACATGGGCATCACCGGCTCGCTGAAGATCGCGCACCTGGCCGAGTCGCTCGGCCTGGACTGCGAGATCCACGCGAGCGGCCCGGCGCACCGCCACCTGATGTCGGCGATGCGCAACTCCAACTTCTACGAGGTCGCGCTGGTCGGCCCCGACTGCCCGAACGCGCTGCCGCCGGTCTACGCCTGCGGCTACACCGACCAGCTCGACTGCGTGGGCGAGGACGGCTGCGTCGACGTGCCGACCGGCCCCGGGCTCGGCGTCACCTACGACTGGGACTTCATCGCGAAGCACCGGACGGCGCTCCATGTCTTCGAGTGACGACTGGTCGCGGCCCTTCGCCGATCTCGCCGGCCGGCGGGTGCTGGTGTCGGGCTCGAGCCGGGGCATCGGCGCGGCGGTCGCGCGCGGCTTCGCGGCCTGCGGCGCGCGGGTCGCGGTGCACCACGCGCGCTCCGAGGCCGACGCGCGCGCGGTGCTCGCCGCGATCGGCGGCGAGGCCGCCGGCCACGCGCTGCTGCAGGCCGATCTCGCCGAACCCGGCGAGGCGGCACGGATGGTCGCGGCGGCGGCGACCGCGCTCGGCGGGCTGGACGTGCTGGTCAACAACGCCGGCGCGCCCTACGGCCGCCTGCCGCTCGACACGATCCGCCCCGAGCAGCGCCGCGGCATCGTGCAGCTGAACCTCGACGCGGTGATCGAGGCGATCCAGGCGGCGGTGCCGTGGCTCGCCGGCTGCGGCGACGGCGCGGTCGTCAACACGACCTCGATCGCCGCCCGCTCCGGCGGCGGCGCGGGCGTGACCGTCTACGCGGCCGCGAAGGGCGGCGTCGAGGCGCTGACCCGCGGCCTGGCGAAGGAGCTCGCGCCGCGCGGCATCCGCGTCAACTGCGTCGAGCCCGGCTACGTCGACACCGCGATCCACGACGGCTTCACCGGCCCGGCCGAGACCGCCGCCTACCTCGCGGTGACGCCGGCGAGGCGCGTCGGCACCCCCGAGGAGTGCGTCGGCGCGTTCCTTTTCCTCGCGGGCCGGCGCACCGGCGGTTTCATCACCGGCCAGACGATCGCGGTCAACGGCGGCGCGGCGATGTTCTGAACCGCGCGGCCCCGATAGGATACGGAGCGCGCGTCGCCACGCGCGCCCCGGGTCCGCCTGCACGCAGGCGACCCGCAGGACACACACCCCAGGAGGAGACGCCCCGATGAACACCCCGACCCCGGTGGTCCGACTCGCCGCGGCCGCCGCGCTCGCGCTCGCCGCATTCGGCGCGTCCGCCCAGACGACGCTGCGCTTAGGCCACGCGAACAATCCCGGCGAGGTCGCCTTCGACCTGTACCAGGAGTTCGCCGACAACGTCACGAAGAAGTCGAACGGCCAGCTGACGATCCGCGTGTTCCCGTCCGAGCAGCTCGGCAAGGAGGTCGACCTGCTGCAGCAGCTGAAGTCCGGCGCGCTCGACATCTCGACGCCGTCGATGCCGACGCTGAACACGCTGGTGCCGGCCTTCGAGATGCCCAGCGCGCCGTTCCTGTGGCGCGACTGGAAGGAGGCGGAGACGATCATCCTCGGGCCGGCGATGCAGCCGATCTGGGACGAGCTGCGCGACAAGCACAACATCGTGCCGCTCTCGAAGATCTGGTACTGGGGCTGGCGCAACTTCACCTTCTCGACCAAGGAGGTGAGGAAGCCCGAGGACATGGCGGGCCTCAAGGTCCGGGTGCCCGAGTCGCCGATCTGGGTCGAGATGGTGCGCGGCTTCGGCGCGGCGCCGACGCCGATCCCGTTCGGCGAGGTCTACACGGCGTTGCAGCAGAAGACCGTCGACGGCCAGGAGAACCCGATCCCGACGATCTTCTCGCGCAAGTTCTACGAGGTGCAGGGCGTGCTGACGATGAGCCGCCACATGCTCCAGAACAACACGATCCTGATCAACAAGGCGAGCTTCGACAAGCTCAAGCCCGAGCTGCAGAAACTGCTGCTCGACGAGGCCGCCGCGGCGTCCGCGAAGAACACCGTCGCGCAGCAGGGCCGCGAGGTGTCGATGCTCGACGAGATCCGCAAGTCGCCGAAGATCAAGATCGTGGACAACCCCGATCGCGACGCGTTCGCCGCGAAGATGACCCCCGTCTATCCGAAGCTCGAGGCCCGCTGGGGCGCGGAGCACTGGAAGCGGATGCGCGCCGAGATCGACAAGCTGCGCGGCGGCAAGTGACGATGCTGCGGACCCTCGACCGCGCGCTCGCGTGGGTCGAGGACCTCGTCGTGATGGCGATCGTCGCCGCGATGAGCGTGCTGCTCTTCGCGGGCGTGATCCTGCGCTACGTCTTCAACGACCCGCTCACCTGGTCGGAGGAGTTCGTCGTCACGATCTTCGTCTGGTCGGTGATGCTCGGCGTGCCCTCGGCGCTGCGCGCGCGGATGCACATCCGCATCGACGCGCTGGTGCTGCGGCTGGGGCCCGCGGGGCGGCGCGTCTGCGGCGTGCTCGCCTGCGCCGCGGCGGCCGCGATCGCCGTCGCGACGATCTACGCCGGCTGGTCGCACACCGCGAACGTCGCGTCGAGCCGCACGCCGATGCTCGGCTACTCGGTCGGGTGGATCTTCGTCGCGCTGCCGATCGGCTTCGCGCTGACGCTCTTCCACGCGGCGGTGATCCTCGTCGACGAGGGTCCGCAGGCGGTGTTCCGCAACGCGACCGAGTCGGTGATCGACTCGGCCGAGGCCTGAGGCGGCGGCCGTGCTGACGATCCTGCTGTGCGTGTTCGTGCTGCTGCTGGTGGTCGGCGTGCCGATCGGCTTCGCGATGCTCGGCTCGGCGATGCTGGTGATCGCGATCGACGGCATCCCGGTGTCGGTCGTCGCGCAGCGCGTCGCGACCAGCGTGCAGTCGTTCCCGCTGCTCGCGGTGCCGCTCTTCACGCTCGCCGGCGCGCTGATGAACGAGTCGGGCATCAGCGAGCGGCTGTTCGCGTTCACCCGCGCGTTCGTCGGTCACATCCGGGGCGGGCTCGCGCAGACCGCGATCGTCGGCAACGTATTCCTGTCGGGGATCTCCGGCTCGTCGGTCGCCGACTGCGCGGCGACTTCGCGGGTGTTCGTGCCGCAGCTCACCGAAGCCGGCTACGGGCGCGGCTTCGCCGCGGCGGTCTGCGCGGCGGCGGCCACGCTCGGCCCGATCATCCCGCCGTCGATCCTGATGGTGATCTACGCCTGGCAGGCGAACGTGTCGCTCGGCGACCTGTTCATCGCCGGCCTGATCCCGGGCGTCGTGATGGCCGGCGCGATGATGCTGGTGATCGACCGCACCGCGAGCAAGCGCGGTTTCCCGAAGGATGCCGCGTTCAGCGGCGCGCGCCTCGGGCAGGCGTTCCGCGACGCGCTGTGGGCGCTCGCGATGCCGGTGCTGATCCTGGTCGGCTTCCGGATGGGCGTGTTCACCGCGACCGAGATCGCCGCGGTCGCCTGCGCGTACTCGCTGGTGATCGGCCTCTTCGTCTACCGCACGCTCACCTGGCGCGGGCTGCCCGCGATCCTGCTCGCGACCGGGCGCGAGACCGCGGCGATCCTGGTGATCGCGGCGGGCGCCGCGCCCTTCGGCTGGATCCTCGGCGTCGAGCAGGCGCCGCAGAAGGTCGCCGCGCTGCTCACCTCGGTGTCCTCCGAGCCCTGGGTGATCCTGCTGATCCTGAACGTCGCGCTGCTGGTCGCCGGGATGTTCATGGAGACGCTGGCGATCATGATCATCCTGGTGCCGATCCTGATCCCGCTCTTGAACGCGGTCGGCATCGACCTGCTGCACTTCGGCATCGTGCTGCTGGTGAACCTGGTGATCGGCCAGATCACGCCGCCGGTGGGCGTGCTGATGTTCGTCGCGAGCTCGGTGTCGCGCACGCACCTCGGGCTGATCGTCCGCGAGATCGGGCCGTTCGTGCTCGCGCTGATCGGCGCGCTGGCGATCCTGACCTACGTGCCGGCGCTGTCGGTCTGGCTGCCGCGGGTGCTCAACCACTGAGTCGCGCCGACGCGCGATAATGCCGGCCTGCGGCCGCGGCGCGCGGCCACGCTCCACAACACACACCCGAGACGCCATGTCCGCCACGATCAACGTCATCAAGAAGCCCGTCCTGCGCCTGAACCCGACCGACGACGTCGTCATCGCCGCACGGCCGCTGCAGTCGGGCACGCGCGTCGCCGAGGAAGGGGTCGTCTGCATCGACGCGGTCCCGCCCGGCCACAAGCTGGCGGTACGCGCGGTGACCAAGGGCCAGCCGGTGCGCCGCTACGGACAGATCATCGGCTTCGCGACGAAGGACATCCTGCCCGGGCAGCACGTGCATTCGCACAACCTGGCGTTCGACACCTTCGAGCGCGACTACGCGGTCGGCGTCGACGTGAAGCCGACGCCCAGGCCCGCCGAGCAGGCGACCTTCATGGGCTACGTGCGGCCCGACGGCCGCGTGGCCACGCGCAACTACATCGGCGTGGTGTCGACGGTGAACTGCTCGGCCAGCGTCTCGAAGTTCGTCGCGCAGCACTTCACGCCCGAGCGGCTGGCCGCGTTCCCGAACGTGGACGGCGTGGTGCCGATCACCCACAGCATCGGTTGCGGGATGGACTCCAACGGCAAGGGGATGGACGTGCTGCGCCGGACCATCGCCGGCTACACGCAGCACGCGAACTTCTCCGGCATCGTGATCATCGGGCTCGGCTGCGAGGCCAACCAGATGGACGCCCTCTTCGCGGCGCAGCACCTCGAGGAGTCTCCGCTGCTCAAGCCGCTGATCATCCAGGACAGCGGCGGCACGAAGAAGACCGTGGCCGCGGCCATCGAGGCGGTGCAGTCGATGCTGCCGCACGCGAACGCGCTCACGCGCACGCGGGTGCCGGCGAGCCACATCACGATCGGCCTGCAGTGCGGCGGCAGCGACGGCTACTCGGGCATCACCGCGAACCCGGCGCTCGGGGCGGCCTGCGACCTGCTGGTCGCGCACGGCGGCACGGTGATCCTGTCGGAGACGCCGGAGATCTACGGCGCCGAGCACCTGCTGACGCGCCGCGCGGTGTCGCAGGACGTCGCCGACAAGCTGATCCGCCGCATCAAGTGGTGGGAAGGCTACTGCGAGCGCAACGAGGGCTCGATGGACAACAACCCGTCGCCGGGCAACAAGGCGGGCGGCCTCACGACCATCCTCGAGAAGTCGCTCGGCGCGGTCGCCAAGTGCGGCACCACCAACCTCGTCGACGTGTTCGAGTACGCCGAGCCGGTCACCGCGAAGGGCTTCGTCTACATGGACACGCCCGGCTACGACCCGGTGTCGGCGACCGGCCAGGTCGCCGGGGGCGCGAACCTCGTCTGCTTCACGACCGGGCGCGGCTCGGTCTACGGCTGCAAGCCGAGCCCGTCGATCAAGCTCGCGACGAACACGCCGCTCTACGAGCGGATGACCGACGACATGGACGTCAACTGCGGCGAGATCGTCGACGGCACCGTGACCGTCCAGCAGAAGGGCCGCGAGATCTTCGAGCTGATCCTGCGCGTGGCCTCCGGCGAGCAATCCAAGTCCGAGGCGCTGGGAATCGGGCAGGAGGAGTTCGTGCCCTGGTACCTGGGCGCGGTGATGTGAGGGCGCAGCCGGGAATTCGGCGAGCACTGCTCGCCGCCGGCGGAGCGGGCGCGGCATGCTTGCCGCGCACTGGTGGGTCGATAGCGTGAATCCGGCGAGAGCCGGCTGATCAATCCCAACCCCCTACACCCGCGGCAGCACCAACGTCACCGCCGTCCCCCGCCCCCCCGGCCCGTCCTCGATCCGCACCTCCCCACCGTGCCCGCGGACGATCTCCGCGACGATCGCGAGCCCGAGCCCGGTACCCACCGACGTGTCGGCCGCCGAGCCGGGCGGCCTCGGCCCCCGGTGGAAGCGCTCGAGCACGCGCCCCCGGTCGGCAACCGGGATGCCGGGCCCGTCATCGACGACACGCACCCGCGCCGGCCCGTCGGCGTCGGCTTCGACCGAGACGGTCACGCGCCGTCCCCCGCCGCGGTACTTCATCGCGTTGTCGATCAGGTTGTGGATCGCCTCGGCGAGCAGGTCGGGGTCGCCGAGCACCTCGATCGGCGCGCCGCCGTCGGACGGGCCGCCGACGAAGCCGAGGTCGACGTCGGCGGCGAGCGCGCCCGGCACCCAGCGGCCGGCGGCCTCGTGCACCGCCGCGCGCAGCTCGAAACGACGGGGCTCGGCGACCCGCGCGCTCGGCTCGGCACGCGCCAGCGTCAGCAGCTGGTTCGACAACCGCACCGCGCGGTCCGCGGCCCGCCGCAGCTCCGCGAGCAGCGGCGCGAGCCGCGCGGGGTCGGACTCGCGCGCGGCCTCGTCGGCGTGCAGCTTGAGCGCCGTCAGCGGCGTGCGCAGCTGGTGCGCGGCGTCGGCGATGAAGTGACGCTGCGCGGCGAGCGCATCCTGCAGCCGCCCGAGCAGCCCGTTCATCGCGTGCGTCAGCGGCGCCATCTCCACGGGCAGCGCGCGGTCGTCGACCGGCTCGAGCGAGTGGTGGGTCTGCGCCTCGAGCGCGCGCGCGACCTCGCCGACCGGCGCGAGCAGCTTGTCGAGGGTGACCCAGATCACGACCCCGGCGACGACCACCAGCACCAGCTGCGGCAGCAGCACCTCGATCAGCAGCTCGGTGGCGAGCGCCTGGCGCTTGCGCAGCGTCTCGGCCACGCGGACCTCGACCGTCTCGCCGGCGCCCGGCAGCGCCACCGGCACGCTCGCGACGCGCACCCGCGCGCCCGCGATCGATCCGCCGTACAGCGACGCCTGCCGCAAGCGCTCGACGCGCGCGCCCGGACCGACCGGCGCCTGAGGCACGCCGACGTTGCCTGCGACGTGCCCGCTGCGCGGTCCGACCACCTCGAACCACGTGGTGTCCGCCGAGTCGAACTGCAGGATCTGGCGCGCAGCCTCGGGCAGGTCGAGCGCGGGCGCGCCGCGCGACAGGGTGACCCGCTGCGCGAGCGCCTCCGCCGAGTCGACCAGCCAGCGATCGTGGACCTCGTTCGCGTGGTAGCGCGCCCCGAGGTAGGACAGCGTGCCCGACACCGCGAACAGCGCGATCAGCGGCGGCAGCAGCCGTCGCAGCAGGCGCGTGCGCAGGCTGAACCGCGGCGCGGCGGCCTCAGGCATCGCGGGCCCGCAGCAGGTAGCCGAAGCCGCGCACCGTGTGGATCTCGGTGCCGCTGCCCTCGAGCTTGCGGCGCAGCCGGTGCACCATCACCTCGACCGCCGCGTCCGACAGGTCCATCGCCGACGGATCGGCCGCCGACAGTTCCTGCAGCGCGCCCGGCGCGCCGCAGCAGGATCGCGAGCACGCCGGCCTCGCGCGGCGAGAGCTCGAGCGGCGCGTCGTCGAGCCGCGGCACCGTCTCGTCGCCGCGCAGGCTCAGGCGACCGAGGCGGATCGGCGCGACGCCCGCGGTCCCGCGTCCGCGACGCAGCAGCGCGCGCACCCGCGCCTCGAGCTCGACCATGTCGAAGGGCTTGACGAGGTAGTCGTCGGCACCGGCGTCGAGGCCGAGCACGCGGTCGCCGACCTCGTCGCGCGCGGTCAGCAGCAGCACCGGCAGCGGATCGCCCCGGTCGCGCAGACGGCGCAGCACGTCGATGCCGTCGCGACCCGGCAGGCCGATGTCCAGGACCGCGGCGTCCCAGGGGCCGGCGGCGAGCGCGGCGTCGGCGGCGTCGCCGTGCGTGACCCACTCGGTCGAGAGGCCGGCGCGCTCGAAGGCACGCAGCACGGGACCGGCGATCTGCGCGTCGTCCTCGGCGAGCAGCACCTTCATCGCGTCCGTGGAACCACCGAGCGGTCGCGATGCCACGCTGGAAGGAGTTTGAAAGGCTGGGTCGCCATGATCTCGGTCCGCCCCAGTCTAGATCGGTTCCGATGATCACACCACCCGCTCGCCGCCCGCTCGTGCCCGCGATCGCGGCGGCCTGCTGGCTGGCGGCGGGCGCCGCGCTCGCCCAGTCGCCCGGTCCCGCGCCCGACGCGAGGGCCGGTGCGCCGCTGTGGCCGACCGCGGCCGCATCGCCGGGTGCGCCCGACCCCGAGTGCGCGTCGGCGCCCGAGTCGATCGACTGGGCGAGCGCGCAGCGCCGCCTCGCTCGGTGCAACCGCGACCTGCGGGTCGCGCTGCGCGCCACCGATTCCGCGCTCGCCGACATCCGCGTCGCGGGGCAGCGTCCGAACCCGACGCTCAGCGCGGGCCTCGGCAACGTCAACCCGCAGCTCGGGCTCGGCGGCGCGAACAACCCGCTCGACTACCAGCTCGACTACGTCGCGCGGCTCGACCAGACCTTCGAGCGCGGCGGCAAGCGCGGGCTGCGGATCGAGTCGGCCGAAGCGGCCTGGCGCGCCTCGCGCTGGAACGCGGCCGACACGCTGCGCCAGCGGCAGCTCGCGCTCGCGCAGGCCTGGATCGCGCTGTGGGGCGCACAGGAGCGGGTCCGGCTGCAGCAGGACGTGCTCGAGCTGTTCCGCCGCGCGCTCGACGCCGCGCAGCGCCGACTGAAGGCCGGTGACGTCGCGGCCGCGGACGTCGCGCGCATCGAACTCGACATGCGCCGCGCCGAGGCCGAGCGGACGGTCGCCGACGGCGAGCTCGCCGCCGCGCGCAACGCGGTCGCCTCGCTGCTCGCGATCGACCCGCCCGCCGGCGGCCCGCGCGCGACCGAGCCATGGCCGGCCACCGACGCCGCCGGCGCGCCGCTGCTGGCGCCCGACGAAGCCGAGCGGCCCGATCTGCAGGCGGCCCGCGCGCAGCAGGCCGCGGCCGACGCGCAGAGCCGCCTCGCGCGCAGCCAGCGCACCCGCGACGTGACGATCGGGGTGCAGGCCGAGCGCTACGCGCCGCCCGCGGGCGGCGGCTGGCTGCTCGGTGCGTTCGTCTCGGTGCCGCTGTTCGTCAACCATCGCTACGAGGGCGAGATCGCGCGCGCCGAGGCCGACCGCGAGGTCGCGGCCGAGAGCCGCGCTCGGATCGAGCTGCAGGCGCGCGCCGAGCAGCGTCGCCTGCTCGATGCGCGCGCCGCGGCCCGCGCGCGGCGCGAGCGGATCGAGCGCGACGCGCTGCCGCTCGCCGAGAAGGTCGCCGCCAACGCCGAGCTCGCGTGGCGCAAGGGCGCCGGCACCGTGCTCGAGCTGCTCGACGCACTGCGCCAGCTGCGCGCGCTGCAGATCGAGGCGCTCCAGGCGCGGCTCGACGACGATCGCGCCGACGCCGCCGCCCGTGCCGAGATGCTGACCGCCGCCGCGGCCGCCGACCCCGTGTTCGGGGAGTCGCTGCGACTGCGCCCGACGACACCGGACGCTCCGAAATGATGCCCCTCCCGACCCATCCCGCCCTGCGCCGCGCGCTGCGCGCGGCCGCCTGCGCCGGCCTCGTCGCGATCGCGGCGTGCTCGGCCGAGCCGCCACCGTCGCCGCCCGACTCCGGCCCGTCCATCAGCGGCACGACGGTGCGCTTCCCGCGCCGCGTCGAGGGCATCCGGACCGAAGCGGTGCAGGACGCGGGCACGACGACCCTGACGCTGCCCGGCCGTCTCGCGTGGGACGAGGACCGCACGGTGCGCGTGCTCCCGCCGTTCGCCGGGCGGGTGACCGCGCTGCGCGCGCAGGTCGGCGACGCGGTGCGCGCCGGCCAGCCGCTCGCCGAGATCGCAGCGCCCGAGTTCGGCCAGGCGATCGCCGACGCGCGCCGCGCCGAGGCCGACGAGGCGCTCGCGCGCGAGACCGCCGCCCGGCAGCGCGAGCTGCTCGACGCCGGACTGGTCGCCGCGAAGGACCTGCGCGAGGCCGAGGCCGCGCTGTCGCGCGCCGAGATCGAGCGCCAGCGCGCGCGCGCGCGGCTCACCCAGCTCGGCGCGACCGGCAGCGGCTCGACCTTCACGCTGCGTGCGCCGATCGACGGGGTGGTGGTCGAGCGCGCAGTGGCGACGGGCCAGGAGGTCCGCCCCGACGGCGACAAGCCGCTGTTCGTCGTCACCGACCCGACCCGCCTGTGGGTCTGGCTCGACGCGCCCGAGAGCGCGCTGCCGCAGCTCGCGCCGATGCGGGCCGGTGCGTCGCTGAAGCTGCACAGCGGCGCCTGGGGCACGAAGGACTTCGACGCGAAGCTGGTGCGCACCGAGGACTCGATCGACGCGACCTCGCGGACCTTCCGGCTGCGCGCCTCGGTCGCGAACCCCGAGCGGCTGCTGAAGGCCGAGATGTACGTCACCGCGACCTTCCCGCTGCCGCCGGGCGCGAGCGACCGCCCGATCGAGCACGTCCCGGTGACGGCGGTGCTGCTCGTCGACGGCCGCCGGCACGTCTTCGTCGCGGACCCCGACGGCGGATTCACGCGCGTCGAGGTCGGGATCGTGCGCGAGATGCCGGGGCGCGTCGGCGTGGTCGGCCTGGAACCGGGCCAGCGCGTGGTCGTCGAGGGCAACCTCTTCCTGCAGCAGATCCTGTCCCGCGGCCACGTGCCGAAGTCGGCGCAGGCCGAGGCGAAGAAATGATCCGTCGGATCGTCTGGTTCGCGCTGCACCAGCCGCTGCTGGTGGTCTTCGCGCTCGCGGTGTTCGTCGGCGGCGGCATCGTCGCGTTCAACAACCTGCCGATCGAGGCGTTCCCCGACGTCTCCGACACGCAGGTCACCGTGATCGCGCTGCACCCGGGCCGTGCGGCCGAGGAGGTCGAGCGGCAGGTCACGCTGCCGATCGAGGTCGCGCTCTCGGGCCTGCCCGACTCGGTGCGGCTCTTCTCGCACACGCAGTTCGGCCTGTCGTTCACCGTGGTGACCTTCAACGACCGGCCGAGCGACCAGCTCGCCCGGCAGCGCGTCAACGAGCGGCTGCAGGGCCTCGGGCTGCCGCCGAACGTCGAGGTGAGGATCCAGCCGCCGCAGACCGCGATCGGCGAGATCTTCCGGTTCCGGCTGCGCGGCGACGGCTACACGCCGCAGCAGCTGCGCGAGATGCAGGACTGGATCGTCGAGAAGCAGCTGCGCAAGGTGCCCGGCGTCGCCGACCTGGTGACGATGGGCGGCACCATCAAGCAGTACGAGGTCAACCCGGACATGGCGCGCCTGCGCGACCGCGGGCTGTCCCTCGGCCAGCTGTTCGACGCGCTCGCCCGCGCGAACGCCAACGCCGGCGGCGGCGCGGTGAGCCACGGCGCGCAGCAGTACCTGATCCGCTCGATCGGCGAGCTGCGCAGCTCGGCCGACATCGGCAACGTGATGGTCTCGGTGCACCGCGGCGTGCCGGTGCTGGTCAAGGACGTCGCCGACGTGCGCGTCGGCGGCGCACCCGCGCAGGGCCTGGTGGGGCAGACGCTCGAGGGGCGCGACGACGACGACATCGTCAACGGCATCGTCGTGATGAGGAAGGGCGAGAACCCGTCCCGGGTACTGGAGGGCATCAAGGGCAAGATCGAGGAGATCAACCGCGCCCACCTGCCCAAGGGCGTCGAGATCGTCCCGTACTACGACCGGTCCTGGCTGATCGGCCGGACACTCGGCACCGTCTTCCGCAACCTGCTCGAGGGGGCGGTGCTGGTCTGTCTCGTACTGGTGCTGTTCCTCACGAACGTGCGCGCCGCGCTGATCGTCGCCGCGGTGATCCCGCTGTCGCTGCTCGCGACCTTCCTCGGGCTCAGCTTCGTCGGGATCCCGGCGAACCTGCTGTCGCTCGGCGCGATGGACTTCGGGATCATCGTCGACGGCGCGGTCATCGTCGTCGAGAACATCTTCCGGCGGCTCGGCCAGCTGAAGGACGCCGAGATCCACGACCCGGCCGCGCGCCGCGACGCGGTGCTCGAGGCGGCGGTCGAGGTCGGGCGGCCGACGCTGTTCTCGATGCTGATCATCATCGTCGCGCACGTGCCGATCTTCACGCTGCAGCGCCACGAGGGGCGGATCTTCTCGCCGATGGCCTGGACGGTCAGCTCGGCGCTGGTCGGCTCGCTGATCCTGTCGCTGACGGTGGTGCCGCTCGCCTGCGCGTGGTTCCTGCGCCGCGTCCCGCACGAGGACAACGCGGTGGTGCGGCTGGCCAAGCGCGGCTACGCGCGCGTGCTCGACTGGGCGCTGCGCGCGCGCCGCACGGTGACGGCGCTCGCGCTCGCGGCGCTGGTCGCGGCGGGCGGCGTGGCGACACAGCTCGGCAGCGAGTTCCTGCCCGAGCTCAACGAAGGCTCGATCTGGGTCAACGTGACGCTCGCGCCGTCGGTCGCCCCCGAGGAGGCGCAGCGCGCCGCGCGCTCGGTGCGGCAGGCGCTGACCTCGGTCCCCGAGGTCGCGTCGGTGATCTCGAAGGTGGGCCGTCCCGACGACGGCACCGACCCCAAGATCTTCAACAGCGCCGAGTTCTTCGTCGAGATGCGGCCCGAGGAGCGCTGGCGAAAGGGCTACACCAAGGCTGCGCTGATCCGCGAGATGGACGCGGCGATCGGGCGGCTGCCCGGGCTGGAGCCCAGCTTCTCGCAGCCGATCCGCGACAACGTGCTCGAGAGCATCTCGCAGATCGACGGGCAGATCGTCATCAAGGTCCAGGGCGACGACTTCGACACCATCAAGGACCTCGCGCGGCAGATCCGCCAGCGGATCGCCGGCGTGGCCGGCGTGACCCGCAGCTTCGTCGACCGCGACGGCCGGCTGCCGCAGTTCCGCATCGACATCGATCGCGCGACCGCCGCGCGCTACGGCGTCAACGTCGCCGACCTGCAGGAGGTCGTCGAGTCGGCGCTCGCCGGCAAGGCGACCACCGAGCTGTGGGAGGGCGAGCGCCACTTCTCGGTGGTCGTGCGCCTGAAGCCCGAGCAGCGCGACCTGCCGCGGCTGCCCGAGGTGCTGGTCGGCAGCTCGACCGGCGCGCCGGTGCCGCTGTCGCAGCTGGTGACCTTCAAGGTGACCGAGGGCGCGATGAACATCTCGCGCGAGAACGGCCAGCGAGTCGCCGCGATCGGCGTCTTCATCCGCGACCGCGACATGGGCAGCGTCGTGGCCGACATGCAGCGGCTGGTCGCCGCGGAGATCAAGCTGCCGCTCGGCTACTCGATCTTGTGGTCGGGCGAATTCGAGAACCAGCAGCGCGCGATGGCGCGGCTGTCGTGGGTCGTGCCGCTGTCGATCCTGCTGATCTTCCTGCTGCTGTTCGACGCGTTCGGCTCGCTCGCGAGCGCGGCGCTGATCATCGCGAACATCCCGCTCGCGATGATCGGCGGCATCGTGGCGCTGTGGCTGACCGGCATCCCGCTGTCGGTGTCGGCGGCGATCGGCTTCATCGCGCTGTTCGGTCAGGCGGTGCTGAACGGGGTGGTGATGGTCTCGGACTTCAACGCGCGCGCCGCGGGGCTCGTGGAGTTCGAGGCGATCCGCGCCGCGGTGCGCGAGGGCGCGCTGGTGCGGCTGCGCACGGTGATGATGACCGCGCTGCTCGCGATGCTGGGCCTGCTGCCGATGGCACTGTCGCACGGCATCGGCGCCGAGACGCAGCGGCCGCTCGCGATCGTCGTGATCGGCGGACTGGTCAGCGCGACGCTGCTGACGCTGGTCGCGCTGCCGGCGCTGTACCTGTCGTTCGCGCGCCGGTGGCCGGGCGCGATGGCCTCGGGCGACGCGCTCCCGGTGCACTGAACGTGCGCCGCGGCCGCGGCGGCCGCGCGGCGCGCGTCACTTCGCGGGCTCGGTCCACTTCGCGCCGCCCGCGTTCGCCATGTACACGACCGCGCGCTTGACTTCGAGGTCCGACAGGTCCGGCCGGCCGCCCTTGGCCGGCATCTTGCGGATGCCCTTGATCGACGTCCTGGACAGCATCGCCTGGCCCTCGGCGATCAGCGGTTTCCAGGCCTTCGTGTCGCCGAGCTTCGGCGAGCCGAGCTCCCCGGTCGCGTGGCAGGCCTTGCAGACCTCCTCGTAGACCGCCTGGCCGCTGCGGGGCTGTGCGACAGCGGGCGCGATGGCGAGCAGGGCGAGGACGGCCGCGGTCGCGGCGGGGCGGCAGGACATGGACGGGACCTCGGAAGACGTGGAGGCGACATCGCGCGGCACCGGCCGACTCAGCCGCGCCGTGCGGTCGCGAGCAGCGCGCCGATGCCGACGAAGGTGCAGCCGGTCACGCGGTTGAACCAGCGGCCGTGCCGCGCGAGCCAGGGCGCGAGCCGCTGCGCGAAGCCGGCGACCATCAGCTCGTAGAGGAACTCGACGACGACGAAGGTACCGCCGAGCACCGCGAGCTGCACCCAGTACGACACGTGCGGCAGCATGAACTGCGGCAGGAACGCCGCGAAGAAGATCAGCGCCTTGGGGTTCGACACCGCGACCAGGAAGCCCTGCGCGAACAGCTGCGAGCGGCGCCGGTCGGCGTGGTCGGCGGCCTCGCGGGCCGCGTCCATCGAAGGCGGCGGCGCGTTCCACAGCCGGATCCCGAGCCAGACCAGGTAGGCCGCGCCGATCCACTTCGCGACGGTGAACGCCTGCTCGGAGGCGGCGAGCAGCGCGCCCAGCCCCGCGAGCGACGCGGCGATCAGCACCAGGAAGCCGGTCACGCCGCCGAGCACCGTGAAGCTCGCGCGCGCGGCGCCGAAACGCGCGCCGTGGGTCAGCGCGAGCAGGCCGTTCGGCCCCGGGGTCAGCGACAGGCCGACCGCGGCGGCGAGGTAGACGATCCACAGCTCCAGGCTCATGCGGGCTCGACGTCGGAAGGACGGACCTGAAGTGTAGCGAGGCCGCGGCCTTCAGCGCATCGTCACGAACTCCTCGGCCGCGGTCGGATGGATCGCGACGGTCTCGTCGAACTGCGCCTTGGTGAGCCCCGCCTTCACCGCGATCGCGATGCCCTGGATGATCTCGGGCGCGTCCGGCCCGACCATGTGCGCGCCGAGCACGCGGTGCGTGTCGGCGTCGACGACCAGCTTCATCAGCGTCTTCTGGTCGCGCCCGGACAGCGTCGCCTTCAGCGGCCGGAAGCTCGCCTTGTGGACGATCACCGCGTCCGACCGCGCGCGCGCCGCGCCCTCGGTGAGGCCGACCGCACCGACCGGCGGATCGGAGAACACCGCGTGCGCGACGTCGCGGTGGTCGACCGGCGTCGGCCTGCCGCCGAAGAGCGTCGTCGCGAGCGCGGCGCCCTCGCGGATCGCGACCGGCGTCAGCGCGATCCGGTTGGTCACGTCGCCGACCGCGTGGATGCTCGGCACGCTGGTGGTGCCGTACGCGTCGACGACCACGCCGCCGTCGGCGTCGAGCGCGACGCCGAGCGGCTCCAGCCCGAGGCCGCGCGTGGCCGGCGCCCGGCCGGTCGCGAGCATCACCGCGTCGACGTCCTGCGTCTCGATGCCCGCGCAGGTGCGCAGCGTCGCACGCAGCGTGCCGTCGGGCAGCCGCTCGACCGATTCGGGCGCGGCGTGCAGGCGCAGCTCGATGCCGTGCTTGACCAGCTCGATCGACAGGTGCGCGCGCACGTCGTCGTCGAAGCCGCGCAGCACCTGCTCGCCGCGGTAGGCGAGCGTCACGCGCGCGCCGAGCCCGCGCAGGATGCCGGCGAACTCGACCGCGATGTAGCCGCCGCCGATCACCAGCACGCGCCGCGGCAGCTCGCGCAGCTCGAAGGCCTCGTTGGAGGTGATGCACAGCTCCGCGCCCGGGATGTCGGGCCGCACCGGCGCGCCGCCGGTCGCCACGAGGATGTGGCGCGCGGTGACGCGGCGGCCCGCGACCTCGACGGTGTGCGCGTCGACGATCGTCGCGCGGCCGTCGATCGCGTCGACCTTCGACTGCGCGAGCAGGTTGCGGTAGATGCCCTCGAGCCGCGCGATCTCGCGGTCCTTCGCGGCCATCAGCGCCGGCCACGAGAACTCGGCGCCGGCGACGCGCCAGCCGTAGCCGGCGGCGTCCTCGAAGTCCTGCGAGAAGTGCGCGGCGTAGGTGAAGAGCTTCTTCGGCACGCAGCCGCGGATCACGCAGGTGCCGCCGACGCGGTAGTCCTCCGCGACCGCGACGCGCGCGCCGTGGCCGGCCGCGACGCGGCTCGCGCGCACGCCGCCGGAGCCGGCGCCGATGGTGAACAGGTCGTAGTCGTACTCGGCCATCGGCCGCTCCGTCGAGAAGGGGGGATACCGCATGCTGCGGCCGCCGGCGCGGCGGGGCAAGCCGGCGCCTCGCCGATCGGTCGCGGCGAGTGGGCGGGCCTGACGCCGGTGCGCGGCTCAGCCCGTCGCGCCCGCGCGCCGCCTCGCCCGCCGCTCGATCGCCTCGAAGCCGAGCTCCAGTGCGATCGCCAGCACCGCGGCCGGCACCGCACCCGCCAGCAGCAGCGCCGGATCGTTCAGCGCGAGCCCGGTGACGATCCGCTCGCCGAAGCCGCCCGCGCCGACGAACGCCGCGATCGTCGCGGTGCCGGTGCCGATCACCATCGCCGTGCGCACGCCGGCCACCAGCATCGGCATCGCGACCGGCAGCTCGACGTGGCGCAGCCGCTGCGCGGGCGTCAGCCCGAGCGCGTCGGCGGCGGCGCGCAGCCCCTCGGGCACCTGTGCGAGACCGACCGCGGTGTCGCGCACGATCGGCAGCAGCGCGTAGAGGGTCAGCGCGATCGTCGCGGGCAACACGCCGATCGCGCCGATCGCGGCGATCAGCAGCGCGAGCATCGCGATCGACGGCACGGTCTGCAGCGCACCGACCGCGGCGAGCACCGCGGCGCGCGTGCGGGGCCGCGCGGCGATCGCGATGCCGAGCGGCACGCCGAGCAGCACCGCGATGCCGGTGGACGCCGCGACGAGGCCGACGTGCTGCGCCGCGAGCCGGCCGAGGTCGGGCTCCAGCAGCCGCTCGACGAAGCCCCGCCGCGCTGCGTCGCGCGCGGCGCCGCGACCCGCGACCCAGTCGCGCGCGACGGTCTCGAAGGGGACGCCGTCGAGTTCGGCGCGCGCGTTCATCGCGATCATCGCCGGCGCGTCGATCGCGCCCTCGAGCGCGCGCAGCCGCGCCCACGCTGCGGCGAAGCGCGTCGGCGCGTCGATCCGGTGCAGCAGCACCGCGTCGTAGCGCGGGAAGACGCCGAGCTCGTCCTCGAGCACGCGCAGCTTCGACGTGCCGATCCGTGCGTCGGTCGTGTAGACATCCATCAGGTCGATGCGGCCCTCTGCGATCGCCGCGTAGCCGAGCGCGTGGTCGAGGCCGGTCGGCGCCTGCGGCAGCCGGTAGCGCGCGACGAGCGCGGACCAGCCGTCGGCGCGCCCGACGAATTCGTTGGACAGGCCGGCGCGCAGCGTCGGATGCCGGACCAGGTCGCCGATGCGGCGGATGCCGAGCCGCTCGGCATCCGCTTCGCGCATCGCGAGCGCGTAGCCGTTCGAGAAGCCGAGCGGCACCGACAGGCCGAGGCCGAGCGGCGCGAGCTTCGCGGCGATCGCCGCGGGCGTCTCGCCCCCCGGCCCGCGCAGGATCTCGCGCTCGATCGTGCCGAGGTATTCGGGATAGACGTCGATCGCGCCGGAGCGCAGCGCCTCGTAGGTGATCGCGGTGTTGCCGAGCCCCGCCCTCACCTGCACCGCGCCGGCCGGCTTCGCGACCTCGGCGAGGATCCACGCGAGCACGTACGACTCGGGGAAGCGCTTCGACCCGATCTTCATCGGCTCGTCGGCGCGCGCCGCGGGCACGCAGAGCACGAGCGCGAGGATCGCGAGGCACGCGGCGCGCACGAGGACGGCCGCGGGCCCGGTGCGCGGCGGTCGGTGGGTCGGGGGGTCACGGGCGGGCATCGGGGCGGGTCCGGCGACCGGGCCGGACGTCTGGGGAGCGGGTCCGGGCATTGGAGGCGAAGCGGGCGCGCGACGCAACGGCTGCGCCGGCGCGCCCCAGCGCGGCGCTCCGGATCCGGCTCTGCGCGTCGCGGCCGCAGGTATGCTCGTCGCGCGCCGGCGCGCCCCGTGCAGGGGCCGCCGGGGCCGACCCGATCGCCCAGGAGCCCGACGATGCCCCACCGCCCGCCTTGCGTCCCCGCCGCCCCGCACGCCGCGCCGCGCCGCGCGGCCGCCGTCGCCGCGGTGCTGGCAGGGCTGCTCGCGCTCGCCGCGCCGGCACCTCATGCGCGCGCGGCCGAGCTGCCGATCTTCGACGCGCACGTGCACTACAGCCACGACGCGTGGCAGTCGCTGCCGCCGAAGGAGGCGGTCGCGCTGCTGCGCAAGGCCGGGCTGCGCAAGGCGATGGTGTCGAGCTCCTCCGACGAGGGCACGCAGAAGCTGTACGCCGAGGCGCCCGACCTCGTGGTCCCGTCGCTGCGCCCCTACCGCACGCGCAACGAGATCGGCACCTGGGTCCGCGACGACACGGTGGTCGCGCACCTCGAGTCGCGCCTCGCGAAGCACCGCTACGCGGCGATCGGCGAGTTCCACGTCTACGGCGCCGACGCCGACCTGCCGGTGATGCGGCGGGTCGTGCAGCTCGCGCGCGAGCACGGGCTGCTGCTGCACCTGCACGGCGACGCCGACGCGGTCGAGCGCGTGTTCCGGCAGGACCCCGGCGCGCGGATCCTGTGGGCGCACGCGGGCTTCGCGAGCCCCGCCGACGTGCGCGCGACGCTGCGCCGCCATCCGATGCTGTGGGCCGACCTCGCGTTCCGCAGCGACCCCGCGTCGAACGACAAGGTGGCACCCGACTGGCGCGACGCGTTCGTGGAGTTCCCCGATCGCTTCATGCTCGGCACCGACACCTTCACGCCCGAGCGCTGGTGGTACGTGACCGAGCACGCGGCCTGGGCGCGCCGCTGGCTCGCCGACCTGCCGCGCGAGCTCGCCGAGAAGATCGCGTGGCGCAACGCCGAGACCATGCTCGCGAGCCGGCGCGCGCCGCTCGCGCCGTGATGCGCGGCCCGCGCCTGCGCGGCGGCTCGCGCCCCCGCCGGGTGCGGCCTGCGGCGCTCGGGCGGTGCACGCACTCGCGGCGGACGGTCGTGGCGCTGGCGCTCCTGCTCGCCGCATCGGCGCTGTCGCCGCTCGCACCGTCCGCCGTTGCGCAGGCCCCCGCGCCCGGCCCGTCCTGCGAGCGCGCCGCGGCCGCGCCGACCGACCGCCGCATCGCCGGCGATGCGCTCGACGTCGCCTGGCGCGCCTCCCCTGCGCCCGCGGTCGGCCGCCCGTTCGCGATCGAGTTCGTGCTGTGCCTGCGCGGCGGCGCGCCCGCGGCGATCGACCGCGTGAAGGTCGACGCCTGGATGCCCGCGCATCGCCACGGCATGAACTACGCACCCGCGCTGAGCGGCGCCCCGGGCGGCCCGATGCGCGCGGAGGGCCTGCTGTTCCACATGCCCGGCGCCTGGCAGGTGGTGTTCGAGCTGCGCCACGACGGCCGCGCGCTGCGGCTCGTCGACGACGTCGCGGTGAAGTGAGCCCCCGACGCGCGCCGGCACTCGCGTTCGCCGCCGCCTGCGCGGCGCTCGCGCTCGGTTGCCGCGCGCTGCCGCAGGCCCCCGCGACCGACGCCGGCACCGCGCTCGGGCTGTCGGCCGACGAGCTCGCCGCGATCGTCTCGCACGGCCCGTGGCCGCCCGCGTTCGAGCCCGACCCCACGAACCGCGCGTCCGGCCGGCCCGCCGCGATCGAGCTCGGCCGGCGCCTCTTCGACGACCCGCGAGCGTCGGTCGACGGCACGCGGCGATGCTCGAGCTGCCACGACCCTTCGCGCGGCTTCGCCGACGGCCTGCCGCGCAGCCCGGGCGTCGACGGCCGCCCGCTGGACCGCAACGCGATGGGGCTGCGCGACATGCGCCTCGTGCACTGGTTCGGCTGGGACGGCGGCGCCGACTCGCTGTGGGCCTTCGTGCTGCGGCCGCTGCTCGATCCGCGCGAGGTCGGCGCGGACGACGCCCGCCTCGCGGCGCTGTTCGCCGGCGACCCGACCCTCGCCTGCCTGCGCGGCGCGGCATTCGGCGACCCGCCGCCCGACGCCGAGGCGCTGCGCGTGCAGGTCGCCAAGGCGCTCGCGGCCTACGTCGAGACGCTGCAGTCGCCCCGCACCCGCTTCGACACGCTGCGCGACGCGCTCGCGGCGCCCCCCGGCGACGCGGCCGCGCTCGCCGCGGCCCGCGCATACCCGGCCGACGCGCTGCGCGGGCTGCGCCGCTTCGTCGGCGACGGGCGCTGCGCGGCCTGCCACGTGGGTCCGGCGTTCACCAACGGCGAGTTCCACGACGCCGGGCGCCCGTACATGGCCGCGCCCGGCCGGCCCGACCCCGGGCGGCACGGCGGCATCCGCGCGGTGCTCGCCGACCCGTACAACCGGCTCGGCCGCTGGTCCGACGCCACCACGCCGGAGGCGGCGCTCCGGACCCGCCACCTCGCGCCCTCGCACCGCAACTTCGGCGAGTTCCGCACCCCCGGCCTGCGCGGGCTGGCGGACACCGCCCCCTACGGACACGACGGCTCCATGGCCACCCTGGAGGAAGTGGTTGCACACTACTCCGAGCTGGACACCGAGCGCCTGCACGCCGACGGCGAGGCGCTGCTGCGCCCTCTGAAGCTCGACCCGGCGGCCCGCGCCGACCTCGTCGCGTTCCTGCGCACCCTGTCCGAGACGGCCGAGGCGGACCCCGCCCCCTTGAGAACCGCCCCCGCCACCCCGATCTGCGCCACATCAAGAAGGACGCAGCCATGATCGACGGGAACCCCACCAACTTCCAGGCCGAGGTCGTCGAGGCCTCGCACGACCAGCCGGTGCTGGTCGACTTCTGGGCCCCGTGGTGCGCGCCCTGCGGCGTGCTGGGGCCGATCCTCGAGAAGCTGGAGCGCGAGGGCGGCGGCGCCTTCAAGCTCGTGAAGGTCGACGCCGACGACAGCCCGGCGCTGATGCAGGCCTGGGGCGTGCGCAGCCTGCCGACGGTCGTCGTCTTCCGCGGCGGCCAGCCGGTCGACCGGTTCGTCGGCGCCCGCCCGGAGGGCGAGGTGCGCGCATTCGTCGCCCGCCTCTCGCCGCGGCCCGGCGAGGACCTGCTGCAGCAGGCGCGCAACCTGCTGTCGCTCGGCGAGTGGCCGCGCGCGGCCGAGGTGCTGCGCACCGTGCTCGCGCTCAACCCGTCGCTCGACGCGGTCCGGGCCACCTACGTCCACGCGCTGCTGCGCCAGGGCGACGCAACGCTCGCGCGGCACGCGTTCGGGCCGCTGCGCGAGCGCGCCCGCGCCGACCTGAAGCTCGCGGCCCTCGCGGCGATGATCGACGCCTCCGAGGCGACCGCCGACGTCGACGACGAGGCGCCGCTCCAGGCGGCGGTCGACGCGGCCCCGGCCGACCCGGCCGCACGGCTGCGGCTCGCGCAGTGGCGCATGGCGCGCGGCCGGTGGCAGGACGCGATGGACGCGTTGCTGGACCTGGTGCGCATCGACCGCGCGTTCGGCAACGACGCGGGCCGTCGCGGCCTGCTCGCGGTCTTCGAGCTGTGCGACGACGCCGCGCTGGTGCGCGGCTACCGCAGGCGGCTGTCGGCCGGGTTGTTCTGAGGCGCGAAGCACGGGACCCGTAGCCGGGCTTCGTGCGCGCGGCGCCAGCAGCGGCGCTTCCACGCGGTCAGCACGCACACCGCGAGGCAGCATGCGGTGTTGACGCCGTTGACGAACGCGAGCCAGCCGTCGCCGAGGTTGATCCACGCGTAGGCGGTCGTCGACGCGTTCGCGCCGATCCAGGTGCCCCAGGTCGCGTACGAGATCGCGGTCGCGCCGTGGTCGTCGCGCGCGATCCGCCACATCTGCGGCAAGTACGACCCCAGTCGCAGCAGGTTGAAGAACGAGAATGCGGCGAGCGTCGCGTCGGGCAGGGACATGATCGGGCGGATTCTCCGCACGCGTCCGGCACGCACCATCCCGCATCGACGGTAGGCCCCGCGCCCGCGCCGGCCTAGAATCGCGCGGTGGAGTCACCCGCCCTGCGCCGCGTCGACGCGGCCGCCGAATACGACACCGACGAGCGCTGCGCGATCCTCGAGCTGTCCAACGTCGCCGACGACCCCGCGGTGTCGATCGCGCGCGCCCGCGTCGCGCCCGGCGTCGTCACCGCGTGGCACCGGCTGCACGGCACCGCCGAACGCTACCTGATCCTCGAGGGCCGCGGCCGCGTCGAGGTCGGCGGGCTCGCGCCCGCCGAGGTCGGACCGGGCGACGTGGTCGCGATCCCGCCGATGTGTGCGCAGCGCATCGCCAACGTCGGCGACGGCGACCTGGTGTTCCTCGCGATCTGCACGCCGCGTTTCGTGCCCGAGTGCTACGAGGCGCTCGAATAGCGCCGCGCAGGACCGCCGAGCAGTGCTCGCGCCCCGGCTCAGCCCTCGACGCCGCCCGCGCGCCCGCGCAGCGCCTTCACGCGGCCGCGCTGCGCCTTCTCCTCGAGCCGCCGCCGCTTCGAGGCGAGCGTGGGCTTCGTGGGTCGGCGCTCGATCGGCACCTCGGCCGCCGCGTCGACGATCGCCTGCAGCCGCGCGATCGCGTCATCGCGGTTCTTCTCGAGGCTGCGGAAGCGCTGCGCCTTGACGACGACGACGCCCTCGTCGCTGATCCGCGCGTCGCGCCGCTCGAGCAGCCGCGCCTTCACGTCCTCGGGCAGCGACGAGGCGCGCACGTCGAAGCGCAGGTGGATCGCGTTAGAGACCTTGTTGACGTTCTGCCCGCCCGCGCCCTGCGCGCGGATCGCGGTCAGCTCGAGCTCGGCCTCGCGGACCGTCGTGCGGCTCACGGTGCGGGCCGCCCGGACGCGGCGCGCAGCCGCCGCCCGCGGTCGGTCTCCTCGACCTGCGGCGCGGGCGTCGCGCCGGGTTCGGGGTCGAGCACGATCTCGCGCGAGAAGAGGTCGTCGGCGACCCGCGCGACGCGCTCGGTGTCCCACCACGCGTAGGCCGCGACCGCGGCCGCGCCGAGGCCGGGCACCCAGCGGCTCGCGGCCTTCGCGACCAGCTGGTGGCTGAGCTGCATGCCGAGGCGCGTCGCGATCGACTGCAGCGCCGAGACCGTCAGGCGGTGGACGATCGCGCGCTGCCCGCCGCGCACCACCACGTCGCGCATCACGTGCGAGGCCGCGTGCCGGAACAGGCACCAGAGCATCTGCTCGCGCGTCAGCGATCCGCTGCGACCGCGCGCACCGGCGATGTCGGCGACCAGCTGAGCCTGGATCCGCCAGATCGCGACCAGGTCGGGCACCAGCGTCAGCACGCCGAGCGGGCCGGGCGGCAGCGCGAGCCCGCCCGAGATCGCGGCAGCGCGGCGCGCGGCCGCGCGCGCGAGCTCGCGCACGCGCGCATCCGGGTCGGCGACCGGCGTCTCGCGCGTCTCGGGCACGCGCGAGACGACCGCGACGATCGCGTCGCCGACGGCCGTGGCGGCGCCGCGCGCGGCGTCCTCAGGCGCGGCCATCGGCGCGGGGCGCGAGCCGGCTCGCGCGGTGAAGGTGCATCGGCGTCATTTGACCCCCATCATAGAGAACTCGCGGGCCGTAAGGCGTCCGTCAGCCGGACGCGGCACACTCGCGGTCGAACAGGAACACCCCGTCACAGGCCGAATCAGGGAGAGCCGACATGAGGGAAGTCGTCGTCGTCAGCGCGGTCCGCACCGCGATCGGAACCTTCGGGGGCAGCCTGAAGGACGTGCCGCCCACCCAGCTCGCGGCGCTGGTGGTCCGCGAGGCGGTGGCCCGCGCCGGCGTGCAGCCGGGGCAGGTCGGCGCGGTGGTGTTCGGCCACGTGATCAACACCGAGCCGAAGGACATGTACCTGTCGCGCGTCGCAGCGATCGACGGCGGCCTCACGCAGGACGTGCCCGCGATGAACGTCAACCGGCTGTGCGGCTCGGGCCTGCAGGCGATCGTCTCGGCCGCGCAGAGCGTGCTGCTCGGCGACACCGACGTCGCGATCGGCGGCGGCGCAGAGTCGATGAGCCGCGGCCCGTACATCGTGCCGAGCGCGCGCTGGGGCGCGCGGATGGGCGACTTCAAGACGCTCGACATGATGACCGGCGCGCTGCACGACCCGTTCGACGTGATCCACATGGGCGTCACCGCCGAGAACGTCGCCGCGAAGTACGGCATCACCCGCCAGGACCAGGACGGCCTCGCGCTCGAGAGCCACCGTCGCGCGTCGGCCGCGAGCAAGGCGGGCCTCTTCAAGGGCCAGATCGTGCCGGTCGAGCTGAAGTCGAGGAAGGGCACGGTGCTGTTCGACGCCGACGAGCACATCCGCCACGACGCGACGATGGACGACATGGCGAAGCTCAAGCCGGTCTTCCTCAAGGAGAACGGCACCGTCACCGCCGGCAACGCGTCGGGCATCAACGACGCGGCGTCCGCGGTCGTGCTGATGGAGCGCGTCGCGGCCGAGAAGGCCGGGTTGAAGCCGCTCGCGCGACTGGTCTCCTACGGCCACGCCGGCGTCGACCCGAAGATCATGGGCATCGGCCCGGTGCCGGCCTCGCGCAAGGCGCTGGAGCGCGCCGGCCTGAAGGCCTCGCAGCTCGACGTGATCGAGTCGAACGAGGCGTTCGCCGCGCAGGCCTGCGCGGTCACCCGGGAACTCGGCCTCGACCCGGCCAAGGTCAACCCGAACGGCAGCGGCATCTCGCTCGGCCACCCGATCGGCGCGACCGGCGCGATCATCACCACCAAGGCGCTGCACGAGCTGCAGCGCGTCGGCGGGCGCTATGCGCTGGTGACGATGTGCATCGGCGGCGGCCAGGGCATCGCGGCGATCTTCGAGCGCCTCTGACTCACGCGGGCCCCCGGGCTGCGTCCGCCGGACGCGCCCCGGCCCTGTGCCATCATCGCGTGGTCGCGTCCTCCCGGCCGTCCGCACGATGAGCGTCCCCGCCCCGACCCACCACGCGCCCGGCAGCGATGCCGACCGCGCGTGGATCCGCGACGCCGTCTCGACGATCGCCGCCGAGTTCAACCGCTCGGCCGACACGCACCTGCTGAGGCTGCCGCTGCCGGCGATGCCCGGCGTGCACCTGTACCTCAAGGACGAGTCGACGCACCCGACCGGCAGCCTGAAGCACCGCCTCGCCCGCTCGCTGTTCCTCTACGGCCTCGTCAACGGCTCGATCCACGCGGGCACGACGATCGTCGAGGCCTCGTCGGGCAGCACCGCGATCTCCGAGGCGTGGTTCGCGCGGCTGCTCGGCCTGCCGTTCGTCGCGGTCGCCCCGGACACCACCGCCGCGCGCAAGCTCGAGGAGATCCGCCGGCTGGGCGGCGAGTGCGTGACGGTCCCGGGCCGCGACATCTACGCGGCGGCGGCGCGGATCGCCCGCGAGCGCGGCGGCCACTACATGGACCAGTTCACCTTCGCCGAGCGCGTGACCGACTGGCGGGGCAACAACAACATCGCCGAGAGCCTGTTCGAGCAGCTGTCGCTCGAGCCGCACCCGGTGCCGGACTGGGTCGTCGTCGGCGCCGGCACCGGCGGCACGTCGGCGACGCTCGGCCGCTGGGTCCGCTACCGGCCGCGCTACGCGACGACGCGGATCGCGGTCGCCGACCCGGAGTTCTCGGTGTTCCACGCGTACCACCGCGACGGCGACCCGACGATCACCCGTCCCCGCGGCTCGCGGATCGAAGGCATCGGGCGGCCGCGCGTCGAGCCGTCGTTCGTGCGCGCGCTCGTCGACGAGGTGATCGCGGTGCCCGACGCGGCGAGCCTCGGCGCGATCGGGTGGCTCGAGCGGGTGCTCGGCCGGCGCGTCGGCGGCTCGACCGGCACGAACCTGTGGGCGGCGATCGGGCTCGCGGCGCGGATGCACGCGGACGGGCGTGCGGGCAGCGTGGTCACGCTGATCTGCGACGGCGGCGAGCGTTACGCCGACACCTACTGGAACCCCGAGTGGCTCGCGCGCGAAGGGCTGGACGTCGAGCCGGCCGTCACGCGGCTGCGCGCGCTGACCGGGGCGGGCTGACCGGGGCGGGCCCTCGGTCCGGCCGGGTCAGCGGCTCGCGACCATCATCCGCGAGGCGCCCGACAGCGGCGGCGCGCGCCGGCCGTCGACCGCGTACCGCGCATGCAGCGCATCGCCGCCGAGGTCCTCGACGGTCGCGAAGCCGATCGCACGCAGCGTGCGCGCCAGCTCGGGCGGGTCGAAGTGCGTGATCCACGGCTCGCCCGCCTCGGCGACGCGGCGCGCCATCGCGTCGCGCGCGGCACGCGCGGCCGGATCGAGCCGCTCGGCGACCAGCGCGTAGTCGAACGCGATCGCGCTGCCGCGCGGCCGGCCCGCGACCCAGCCGAGCGTCGCCATCGCCGCGTCGCGGGGCAGGTAGACGATCACGCCCAGCAGCGAGAAGAACGCCGGCGCGTCCGCGTCGAAGCCGGCGCGCGCGAGGCCGTCGGCGAGCGTGTCGCGCTCGAAGTCGACCGGCGCGAACGACGCCGACGCGGGCACCTCGATGCCGGCCTCCGCGAGCCGCGCGCGCTTCCAGCGCTGCGTGGCCGGATGGTCGACCTCGAAGACCCGCAGACCGGCCGCGTCGAACGGGTTGCGGTACGCGAAGGTGTCGAGCCCGGCGCCGAGCACCACGTACTGGCGCGCGCCGCGCCCGACCGCGTCGGCGAGCGCCTGCTCGGCATGGCGGCTGCGCAGCGACACCAGGGCGCGCAGCGAGGCGGGCGTGCCCGCGCGCTGCGGGTCCGCGGCGATCGCGGCGGCCACGCGCGCCCCGAGCACGCGCAGCGCGAGCGGATCCTCGAAGACCGGCGGCGCGTCGAGCAGCTGGTGCGCGGCGCGCAGCGCGGCCGCGCCGAACGCGGTCGCGCTGGGTCGGCCCGTCTCCATCGGCGTCGCCGCGTCGCGCGCGGCCGATTGCGCCCGCCCGATGCGCGGCGTCGCGGCGGACGCGACCAGCGCCGTCGCGATTGCGCCGAGCGCGCGTCGCCTCGGACCGGCGCTCACACCGTCTCCACCGTCTCGCGCAGCGCCTTCGGCAGGTACCGGGGCGTCTGCGTCGGGATCGTGCACCCGGGGGACAGGATGAAGCGCTCGCGGCCCGCCTGCGCGATCGCGTCGCGCACCTGCGCGCGCACCTCGGGCAGCGACATCTCGATGATCGACGACTCGTCGATGCCGCCCATCAGGCGGCGGTCGGTCAGGCCGCGCAGCTCGGCGAGCGTCGGGTTGCCCTTGAGCCGGTCCGAGACGCTCGGCACCTCGAACGGACAGTCGAGCACCCGCTCGATCGTGAGCGAGCTGCCGTGCACGTGCAGCACCCGCACCATGCCGGCCATCGCCTCGGCCATGCGGATCTCGTACGGCCGCACGAAGGTCCGGTAGGTCGCGTCGTCGATGCCGCGCTTGGCGGGCGGCGTGATCGCGCCGTTGATCGAGTAGAACACGCCGTCGCAGCCCGCCTCGCTGACCGCGTGCATGGAGTCGCGCAGCGCGTCGCAGACGCGCTCGAGCATCGGGATCAGGCCGTTCGGGTTCAGCCGCAGGTCGTCGGGCGCCTTGTGCGCGTCGCGCGTGCGGTCGACGTGCACCCACTCGAACGGCGCGTCGAGCTCGCGCAGCAGCAGGTGCGGGATCATGCTCGCGGTGCTCGGGTGGCCGAACAGCCGCAGGCCCCCGCCGGCGCTCACGCCGTGGTCGCGCGGATCCACGCGCACGCCCGCGCGATCGCGCGGTCCGCGCCGTCGAGCACGCCGCCCCAGTTGAAGAAGCCGTGGTGCATGCCGGCGCAGCGCTCGAGCGTCGCGTCGACGCCGGCCTCGCGCAGGCGCGCCGCGTAGGCCTCGCCCTCGTCGCGCAGCACGTCGCACTCGGCGGTCAGCACCAGCGCCGGCGGCAGGCCGCGCAGCTCGGGGGCCCGCAGCGGCACGGCCTGCGGCGACAGCGCGGCGGCGCGCGTCGCGTCGAGCGGCTCGCCGAGGTAGTGGTCCCAGAACCAGCCCATCACGTCGCGCGTGAGCCCGTAGCCTTCGGCGAACTCGGCGTACGACGGAAACCCCGCGCTCCAGTGGTCGGTCACCGGGTAGACGAGCAGCTGGCCGCGCGCACGCGGGCCATCCTCGTCGCGCAGCCGCAGCGACACCGCACAGGCGAGGTTGCCGCCCGCGCTGTCGCCGGCGAGCACGACGCGCGCCGGGTCGGCGCCGAGCGACGCGGCGTTCGCGAACGCCCAGCGCGTCGCCGCCGCGCAGTCGTCGGGCGCGGCCGGGAAGCGGTGCTCGGGCGCGAGCCGGTAGTCGACCGAGACGACGACCGCGTCGGCGCCGAGCGCGAGCCTGCGGCAGGCGGCGTCGTGGGTGTCGAGGTCGCAGACCACCCAGCCGCCGCCGTGGAAGAACACCACCATCGGCCGCGGACCCGCCGCGTGCGGCGGCCGGTAGACGCGTACCCGCAGCGGGCCCGCGGGCCCGTCGATCGAGCGGTCCGCGACGTCGAGCGGCGCATCGGGCTTCGGGATCAGCTTCGCCGAGGACTCGGCGTAGGCGCGCCGGCCGACGTCGACCGGCAGCGTGTTCAGCGCGGGTCGGCCGACGACGAGCCGATCGAGCAGCTCGCGGACCTGGGGATCGAGGGGCATGTCGTCACTCCACCTTGCCGATGCGCCGCACGACGTCGGACAGCACGTCGTTCTCGCGCTCGTAGAATCGCGCGAACTCCGGCGCGTCGAGGTACTGCAGCGGCGTGCCGAGGGTCTCGAAGCGCTGCAGCATCTGCGCGTCCGCGAGGATCGCCCGCGACGCGGCGCGCAGCCGCGCGACGACCGGCTCGGGCGTGCCGGCCGGCACGAAGAGCCCCGCCCACTGAGAGAACGCCACGTCGAAGCCCGCCTCCTTCAGCGTCGGCACGTCGGGCAGCGACGCGAGCCGCGCATCGCCCCAGCTGCCGAGCACGCGGACCTTCCCCGCCTTCACCTGCTGGACGATGCTCGAGGGCCCGGTCGCGAGCGCGTCGACCTGCCCGCCGAGCAGGCCCACCACCGCCGGGCCCGCGCCGGTGTACGGCACGTGCAGCAGCTTCGCGCCGGCGCGTGCGGCGAGCATCTCCATCGGCACGTGCATCGTGCCGTAGTTGCCCGACGAGCCGTACGGGATCTGGCCCGGGCGGCGCCTGGCGTCGTCGACGAAGTCCGCGACGGTCTTCCAGGGGGCGTCGGCGCGCACCGCGAGCACCACCGGGTCGGCGGTGAAGCGCGCGACGGGCACCAGGTCGCGGTGCGCGTACATCGGCGCGCGGCCGAGCACGCGATCGGCCTCGGGCAGGATCGAGATCGACGACAGCGCCATCAGCAGCGTGTGGCCGTCGGGCTTCGCGCGCGCGACCTGCTGCATGCCGAGGCCGCCGCCCGCGCCCGCGCGGTTCTCGACGACGACCGGCTGGCCGAGCTGCTTCTCGAGCGCCGCCGCCACCGGCCGGCCGACGAGGTCGGCGACGCCGCCCGGCGGGAACGGCACGACCATCGTCAGCGGGCGCGAGGGCCACGGCGCGTCCTGCGCACGCGCCGCGCCCGCGAGGGCGAGCCCGCCCGCCGCGGCCACGAACGCGCGGCGCGACGCCCGCGTGCCCGCCCCGCCGCGCCTCAAGGCTGCAGCACCACCCGCCCGACCACCCGGCCCGCCGCGAGGTCCTCGAGCGAGCGGTTGACCTCGGCGAGCGGGCGCAGCGTCAGCGGGATCTCGGGCAGCGTCACGCGCTGCGCGAGCGCGATCAGCTCGCGCAGCTCGTTGAGCCCCGCGACGTACGAGCCCTGCACCGCCATCGACTTCAGCGGGAACATCGGCACCGGCGTGCGGAACTCGCCGCCGAACAGGCCGACGATCACCACGATGCCGCCGCGCCGCACGATCCCGACGCCGAGCGACGAGCTCGACTCGGCGCCGACGAAGTCGACGACGCCGAGCACGTTGTTGCCGCTCGCCTTGACGATCGTGCGCGCCGCGTCGGCGTCCTTCGGGTCGACGACCAGCGCCGCACCGTAGCGCTTCGCGGTCTCGCGCTTGGCCGGGTCCGGGTCGACCGCGATCACCTTCGCCTTCGACAGCGCCGAGAGCAGCGCGACCGCGGTCATGCCGACGCCGCCGCAGCCGATCACCGCGATCCAGTCGTCGGGGCCCGCCTCGGGCAGCTTGCGGATCGCGCCGTACGCGGTGATGCCCGCGCACGCGAAGGTCGCGGCCCGCGCCGGGTCGAGCGTGCCGACCGGCACCAGGTAGCGCTCGTGCGGCACGCGGACCAGGTCCGAGTAGCCGCCGGGCAGCTGGATGCCGAGGTTGCGCGCGCCCCGGTTGCACAGGTGGTCGTTGCCGGACAGGCAGGTCGGGCACTCGCCGCAGCCGAGCCACGGATAGACGACCACGCGGTCGCCGACCTTCGCGTCGGTGACATCCGGGCCGACCTCGACGACCTCGCCGCCGATCTCGTGGCCCATCGTCACCGGCAGCTTCGTGCCGGCGCGCTCGAGCGACGACAGCTTGCCGCCGCCCATGTCGAAGCCGCCCTGCTGGATGTGCAGGTCGGAGTGGCAGATGCCGCAGTGGGTGACCCGCACCGTGACCTCGCGGCCCACCGGCGCCTCGAGCCGCTCCTCGATCCGCTCCAGCGCGGCGCCCCACTTCGGGAACGCCCAGCGGTGTGCGCAGCGGTAGTCCATCGGCGTGTCTCCCTGTCTCGATGTCGACGAGCCGGCATCATGCACCGTGCGCCGCCGCTTGGCGACCGGGGCGCCCGCCCCGCGGAACCTCGGCTCGGCCGCCTCAGGCGGTCGCGACCGCGGCGCACGCGCGCGGCAGCGCGACGACGAAGCACGCGCCCCGCCCCGGGCCGTCGCTGCTCGCGGTGACGGTGCCGCCGTGCAGCTCGACCAGCTGGCGGACCAGCGACAGGCCGATACCGAGCCCGCCCTGCGCGCGGTCGCGGCTCGAGTCGACCTGGGTGAACAGCTCGAACACGCGCTCGAGCTGGTCGGGCGGCAGGCCGATGCCGGTGTCGCGCACCCGCACGCGCACCGCATCGGGCGGGTCCTCGACCGCGACCTCGATCACGCCGCCCGGGTCGGTGTACTTCGACGCGTTCGACAGCAGGTTCTCGAAGACCTGCGCGAGCCGCACGCCGTCGGCGAACACCACCGGCGCGGAGTCCGGCAGCCGCAACGAGAGCCGCTGCCGGCGCTCCTCGATCGCCGGGCGCACCGCCTCGACCGCGTCGGCGACCGCCGCTGCGATCGACACCGACTCGCGGTGCAGCGCGATCTTGCCCTGCGTGATCCGCGACACGTCGAGCAGGTCGTCGACGAGGCGCGTGAGCCGGCGGACCTGCCGGTCGGACATCTCGACGGCCTGGCGCTGCGACGTGCCCGCGGGGAGCGTGCGCGACAGCACGCCCATCGCGTTGCGCAGCGGCGCGAGCGGGTTGCGCAGCTCGTGCGCGAGCATCGCGAGGAACTCGTCCTTGCGCCGGTCGGCCTCGCGCAGCGCCTCGACCGCCTGCTCGCGCGCCTGCTCCTTGTCGCGCTGTGCGCGGCTCGCCTCGCGCAGCGAGGCGAACAGCGTCGAGACCTGCCGGATCGACGAGCGGCGCTCGGCGATCGGGTCGCCGTCGGCGAGGGTGCGCGCATCGGTCGCGACCGCGTCGATCGCCGCCGAGATCCGCCGCCCGAGCATCAGGCTGAGCCCGACGCCCGCCGCGAGCACGACGAGGCCGAACGCGAGCAGCCCGCCGAACGAGCGCTGCAGCGGCGCGTCGAACACGGCGACCGGCACCCCGATCGTGACGGTCCAGCCCGAGGGCATGCGCTCCCACGCGGCGAGGACCGCGGCGCCGTCGAGCGTGACCAGCCGGTGCGTACCGCGCTCCGGGCTCTCCCCGAGCGCGGCACGCAGGTCGTCGGTGACCGGGTGCCCGAAGAAACGGGCCGCCTCGCGGCTGCGCGCGACGATCCGCAGTTGCCGGTCGGCGACCGCGGCGAGCGCGCCCTCGCGGTACAGCTGCTCGCCGACGAAGCGCGACAGCACGTCGTAGCTCAGGCGCGCGGTCAGCACCCATCGGACCTCGCCGCCGCGCATCACCGGCACCGCGACGCCGATCGCGCGCTCGCCGGTGCGCCGGCTCTGGTAGACGTCCGACACCTGCGGCCGCCCGGTCTCGATGGTCGCGCGGATGTGCGGCAGGTCGATGTGGATCTCGGGGCGCGGCTCGAACGGCAGCGCGGCGTTGAGCACGACCGCGCCGCCGCGGTCGATGACCGCGACGTTGTCCCAGCCGTCGTTGCGCGCGACGAGCTCGCGCGCGTAGGCGTGGAAGGCGGCGAGGTCCTGCTCGGCGAGGGTCGGGAACTCGGCGATCCGCTGCAGCTCGCGGATCGAGCCGGCGACCTCTCGGTCGAGCGCGACTGCGAGCGTCGTCGCCATCTGCTGAAGGTCGCGCCGCGCGTCGGACTGGCCGTTCTGCCAGACCAGGTGCAGCAGCCACAGCGAGAACGCGATCAGCGGCAGCGTCGCGAGCGCCGGCAGCATGACGAGCAGCGTCTGCAGGCTGATCGTCCTCGATCCCCGCGACGTCGACCCACCCCGCTTCGCCCCGCTGCGCACCGGCCGAGTGTATTGAAAAACGCGAGGGCCGTCAGGGCGGGGGAACCATCAGGCCTGCCACACCGCGTAGCCCTCCGCGCGCAGGCCGAGCGCGAGTTCGACCTCCATCTCGCGGGCCGCCGCGTACGGCATCGGGTTCGCGTACGCGTAGAGCTCGGGCAGCAGCCGCAGCCCGTGCTCGCGCACGAACCGGTTCGCCTTGACGCCCGCCTTGTGCCGCGCGAAGCGCAGTTCCGGCGTGAGGCCGGTCATGCCGACATAGACGCACGGGCGCGTCGCGTTCCAGTCGGGATTGGCCTGCACGAACCGGCGGTCGTTCATCACGACGTCGTCGAGCAGCACGACGTAGACGTGGTGGCGGTGGCGGGCCACGGCCGCGCGCTCAGCGTCCGAGCAGCCCGCGGATCGCGCCGGTCGCGGCGTCGATCGCGCGCTGTCCCGCGCCGCCGACGCCGCGCGCCAGGTCCCCGAGGCCGACGCCGAGGCTCTCGGCGAGGCCGGCTGCGACGCGCACCGCGAGATCCTCGGACAGCGAGAAGCGCGGGTCGTCGAGGCGGCCGTCGAGCACGAAGTCGAGCTCGATGCGGCCCGCGCGGTTCTTCAGCAGCGCGAGCACCGCCTCGCGCGGCAGGCCGAGGAAGCTGCCCGACGCGGGCGCGAGCTCGAGCCCGGAGAGCGACAGGCGGCCGGGCGCTCGCAGCCGGGCGCGCTCGACGGTCGATGCGAGCTCCAGGTCGAGCGTGCCCGCGCGCACGCCGCCGTCGACCGCCTTCAGCAGGTAGGGCTGCAGCGCGACGAGGTCGATGCCACGCAGCGTCGAGCGCAGCTGCGAGTCGCGCTTCGACGGCACCGCCCAGCCTTCGATCGACACCCGGCCGTCGTGCGCGGGCGAGCGCCCCGCGGCGGCCTTCACCGTGCCGTCGAGGCGCAGCCGCGAGCGCACGTCGAGCGCCGGCAGCACCAGGTCGTGGAGCTCGGCCGACACCGCCTCGACGCGCAATGCGTGCGGCGGGCGGCGCACCGACGCGTCGAAGAACTCGAGCGCGCCCCCGCGCAGCACGACGCGGCCGATGGTGGTCGAGTGCGCCGCGTCGGGCGGGGCCGCGGCGGGGCCGCCCGTCGCGGGCGTCGCGGTGAGCGCGGCCCGCGACGCGGGCGGCGCGCCCTCGCCCATCGGCGTGTCCTTCAGCAGCCTCGGCAGCAGCCGCACCCGTCCGTCGCCGGTGCGCAGCACCGACAGGTACGCGTCCTCGACGGTCACGCTCGCGATCCGCACGCGCGCACCCAGCAGCGTCGACAGCTCGGGCACGACGACCACGCGCCGCGCGGCCAGCGTCTCGCGCGCCGGCCAGCCCTCGGGCGCAGCGACGCTCAGGCGCTCGATCTCGACGCGGCCCGGCCGGATCCGCACCGCGCCGATCGTCGCGTTCGGCCCGAGCGACTCGAGCACCGCCGACTCGATCGAGCGCGCGGCGAGCAGGTAGAGCCCGGCCGCGATCGCGGCGAGCACGGCGAGCGCCACCGAGGCGATCGCGGCGACACGGACGGCGCGCAAGCGCGCGGGGACGGCGCGCAAGCGCGCGGGGACGACGCGCTCGCGCGCGGGGACCGCGCGATGCGCCGGGCTCACCTCACTTCAGCGGCTTGAAGCGCAGCCGATGCGGCCGCGCGGCTTCCTCGCCGAGGCGGCGACGCTTGTCGGCCTCGTACTCCTGGTAGTTGCCGTCGAAGAACGTCCACTGCGAGTCGCCCTCCGCCGCGAGGATGTGCGTCGCGATCCGGTCGAGGAACCAGCGGTCGTGCGAGATCACCATGATGCTGCCGGCGAAGTCGAGCAGCGCGTCTTCCAGCGCGCGCAGCGTCTCGACGTCGAGGTCGTTCGACGGCTCGTCGAGCAGCAGCACGTTGCCGCCGGTGAGCAGCGTCTTGGCGAGGTGCAGCCGGCCGCGCTCGCCGCCGGACAGGGAACCGACCAGCTTCTGCTGGTCCTGGCCCTTGAAGTTGAAGCGGCCGATGTAGGCGCGCGACTGGATCTCGAAGCGCCCGACCGTGAGGATGTCGGCGCCGCCCGAGACCGCCTCCCAGACGTTCTTGTTCGCTTCCAGCGCGTCGCGCGACTGGTCGACGTAGGCGAGCTGCGCGGTCGGGCCGACCTTGACCTCGCCGGAGTCCGGCTTCTCGATGCCGGTGATCATCCGGAAGATCGTCGACTTGCCGGCGCCGTTCGGGCCGATGATGCCGACGATCGCACCCGCCGGCACCTTGAAGCTCAGGTTGTCGATCAGCAGCCGGTCGCCGAACGCCTTGCTGACGTTGACGAACTCGATGACCTCGTTGCCCAGGCGCTCGCCGACCGGGATGAAGATCTCCGCCGTCTCGTTGCGCTTCTGGTACTCGTGCGAGGCCAGCTCCTCGAAGCGCGCGATGCGGGCCTTGCTCTTGGCCTGGCGCCCCTTCGGGTTCTGGCGGACCCACTCGAGCTCCTTCTTCAGCGCCTTCTGGCGCGCGGACTCGGAGGCCTCCTCGTTCTTCAGCCGGTTCTGCTTCTGCTCGAGCCACGAGCTGTAGTTGCCCTTCCAGGGGATGCCCGAGCCGCGGTCGAGCTCGAGGATCCACTCGGCCGCGTTGTCGAGGAAGTAGCGGTCGTGGGTGACGCCCACCACCGTGCCCGGGAAGCGGTGCAGGAACTGCTCGAGCCAGTCGACCGACTCGGCGTCGAGGTGGTTGGTCGGCTCGTCGAGCAGCAGCATGTCGGGCTTGGAGAGCAGCAGCTTGCACAGCGCGACGCGGCGCTTCTCGCCGCCCGACAGCGGGCCGATCTTCGCGTCCCAGGGCGGCAGGCGCAGCGCGTCGGCGGCGACCTCGAGCATGCCCTCGGTGTTGTCGCCGCCGCTGGTGGAGATCACCGCCTCGAGCTCGGCCTGCTCGGTCGCGAGCTTGTCGAAGTCCGCGTCGGGCTCGGCGTAGGCCGCGTAGATCTCGTCGAGCCGCTTCTTCGCGGCGGCGATCTGGCCGAGCGCGCTCTCGACCTCCTCGCGCACGG
>Ga0315899_10000459_pt1 | contig 49371 bp, 27 predicted proteins | sample LakEriMetagenome_2_FD_203518 | JGI IMG/M metagenome (GOLD analysis project Ga0315899, IMG submission 203518) | Freshwater fungal communities from buoy surface, Lake Erie, Ohio, United States - Buoy 4 MA112 | ecosystem: Environmental > Aquatic > Freshwater > Lake | place: USA: Lake Erie, Ohio...
CTTTATTAGGAAATACAACTGGGGCAAGTAACAGTGCATTTGGTAGAGGTTCACTACAAGCAAATACTATTGGTCAAAGAAACAGTGCATTTGGTACATACAGTATGTTTGCTAATACAATTGGTAACTATAATAGTGCATTTGGTTTCCACGCTTTAAGATATAACACAACAGGTGCAAGTAACAGTGCATTTGGTTATATGAGTTTGCGATTCAATACAACTGGAGTAAATAACGTTGCTGTTGGTCTTCAAGCGTTATATGTTAATACTGGTGGTTATAACAATGTAGCAATTGGAAATGCTGCACTTGCGGCTAATACAGTTGGTATAAATAACGTAGCTGTTGGACATAATTCTCTTATAACTAATGTTGCTGGATATTCTAATACAGCTGTTGGTTTTCAAGCTTTAGAAAATAATACCACTAATTTCAATAGTGCATTTGGATATAGAGCTTTAAGAGCTAATACAACAGGTATCGGTAATACAGCCGTTGGTTATCATTCTCTATTAACTAATACTATTGGTATTCAAAATAGTTCATTTGGTTTTAGATCGTTAGCTTCAAATACTACTGGAGGAAATAATAGTTCATTTGGTATGTATTCTATGTTGAATAATACTATTGGAGCTAATAATTCTGCATTTGGTTTAAGTACATTACAAAATAATACAACTGGTAATAGTAACTCCGCTTTTGGTAAAGACGCATTAAAATTAAATACAACTGGTTCTAATAATTCAGCTTTTGGTTTTTATGCTTTGTTTGCAAATACAATCGGCAATAATAATACAGCAATGGGATTGGATGCTTTGCGAGGTAATACTACTGGTAATAATAATAGCGCGTTTGGTATACAAGCGTTAAGATATAACACTATTGGTGAAGCTAATTCCGCTGTAGGCTATCAATCACTTTTCTATAATAGCATTGGAGTAAATAATAATGCTATAGGTTACAGAGCGTTATATAATAATACTACAGGCTCTAACAACAATGCATTTGGTAGCAGCGCTTTAAGAGAAAATACAACTGGCATTGAAAACTCTGCATTTGGCACATATGCTTTAAGAAAAAATACAATTGGACAAAATAACATAGCGATAGGTAGCAGCGCATTACAGGAAAATTTAATTGGTAGCAATAACACTGCTGTAGGCTTTCAAACTCTAGTAAATAATACAACAAATAATAATGCTGCATTTGGCTATAGAGCGTTAAGATTAAATACTACAGGTACAGGTAATACAGCTGTAGGAAATGGTTCTTTACAAGTAAACACAATTGGTAATTACAATAGCGCATTTGGTGAAACTGCATTAAGATACAATACTACTGGTACAAAAAATACAGCAGTAGGTTGTAATTCTTTATTTAATAATACAATTGGTGCTAACAATGTTTCTGTTGGTTTCCAGTCAATGTTCTATAATACAACTGGAGGAAATAATAGCACCTTTGGTTATAGAGCATTATTTAGTAACACAATCGGAGCTAATAATAGTGCATTTGGTCATTATTCTTTAAGAAATAATACAACTGGTTCTCAAAACAGTGCATTTGGTAAGAGCGCATTAGGAAGTAATACAATTGGAGCAACCAACTGTGCGTTTGGTAATTACGCTTTGTTATTAAATTCAACAGGCGGCGCAAATGTTGCAATGGGATATAGCGCTTTGTATAATAATACAACGGGTTATAATAATACAGCTATTGGTTATACCGCTTTGTATGCAAATACAACTGGTATAAATAATACTGCTTTGGGTTTATCAGCTTTATCAAATAATACAAGCGGTACTAATAACGTTGGACTTGGCGTTCAAGCATTATTAAATAATACATTTGGTTCAAATAATATTGCAATCGGTAGAGACGCACTTGTTTATAATACAACAGGCAATAATAACACCGCTGTAGGATTTAATAGTTTAGCATTAAATACAATCGGCAGCAATAATAGTGCTTTTGGTAAATACGCATTGTATGCAAATACAACTGGTATTAATAATACAGCTGTTGGTGTTAATGCATTAAATGCAAATACAATTGGAACTAGTAATACAGCAGTTGGTTATGTATCTTTACAAAATAATACAACAGGTACTGGTAATAGCGCCTTTGGTTACTACGCTTTAAAGAGTAACACTATTGGAACTAATAATAGCGCATTTGGTCGTCAAGCTTTATTTAGTAATACGACCGGCATAAATAATAATGCGTTTGGCCTAAATTCTTTAGGTTCAAATACAAGTGGAACTAATAATAATGCTTTTGGTAGATACGCTTTAAGAAATAATACTATTGGTGGAAAAAATAGTGCATTTGGTCATAGATGTTTAGAAAATAACACTACAAATAGTAATAGTGCTTTTGGTTATAGAGCGTTATTTACTAATACTGTTGGTACATACAATAGTGCTTTTGGTTATCAATCTCTATCAAGTAATACTACTGGAAGTAATAATAGTGCTTTTGGATATAAAGCGTTAAATGCTAATACAATTGGTACACAAAATGTTGCTGTTGGTATGCAATCTTTGCTCTTTAATACGACAGGTAGTAATAATGTAGGAATTGGATATAGAGCATTATATAGTAATACAATTGGTACAGCTAATACAGCCGTTGGAACTGAAGTTTTATTAGCTAATACTACAGGTGTTTCTAATAGTGCATTTGGTTACAACGCAATGGGTGGAAATACAATTGGCTCTAAAAATAGCGCATTTGGTAGAATGTCTTTATTATATAATGTTTCTGGAAATAATAATAGTGGATTTGGATATAGATCGTTATTTAAGAATACTATTGGTGGTAATAACAGTGCTTTTGGTTATAGTGCTTTAAGATACAATACCACAAATAATAATAGCGCTTTTGGTTATAAGGCGTTATACAGTAATACAACAGGTCAATACAATGTTGCTGTAGGCAGAAGCGCTTTACAAAATAATACATTTGGTAGATATAATAACGCTTTTGGTGGTAATGCTCTAGCAAGCAGTACAACTGGTTATGATAACTGTGCATTTGGTTATGTATCACTAAATTCTAATACAAGTGGTATCAGAAATGTAGCAATGGGTGCTGCCGCACTTAGATACGGCACGGTAATATCAGCAAATACAGCAGTAGGATTTGCAGCATTAGCAAATAATACTACAAACAACAACAGTGCGTTTGGTTATAAAGCTTTAAATTATAATACAATTGGTACAAATAACGTTGCGGTTGGTTTGAACGCTTTATATGCAAATACAACTGGTTCTTCAAATGCTGCGGTTGGTGTAGCTGCTTTGCAAAATAATACTGTAGGAATGGAAAATAGTGCTTTTGGTACTGCGGCTTTGCTAAATAATACTACAGGAAGTTCTAATAGTGCATTTGGTTTTCAAGCTTTAGTTTATAATATCACAGGTCAAAATAATAGCTCATTTGGTTTGAGATCATTATTTAATAATACAAGCGGAAATAATAATTCTGCATTTGGTAAATATTCATTGAGAAATAATACTATTGGTATTAATAATGCTGCTTTTGGTTATCAAGCATTACGAAATAATACAATAGCTAGTAATAACACTGCTGTAGGCAGAAGCGCTTTACAACTTAATACTACAGGTACAGGTAATAGTGCATTCGGCGCTTACGCATTGGTTACTAATACAACAGGTACTAATAACACTGCTATCGGATTGAATTCAATGAGATTGAATACAATCGGAAATGATAATACCGCTGTTGGATTAGAAAGTTTATATAATAATACAACAGGAATACAAAATACTGCTGTTGGTAGAAGCGCTTTAGTAAGTAATACAGTAGGTATAAGTAATAGCGCATTTGGTTATAGAGCGTTGAGTGAAAATACGCTTGGTAATTATAATACTGCTGTAGGAAGAACTGCTTTATATCTTAATACGATAGGTTCAAATAATACCGCAGTTGGATTTGCAGCATTGTATACAAATACAACTGGTAATAGCAATAGCGCTTTTGGTTATCAATCATTACCTGTAAATACAATTGGTGCAAATAATACAGCAGTAGGAACATACTCATTAAGATATAATACTACAGGATCAAAAAATTCAGCATTCGGTAGAGAAGCTTTATTTAGCAATACTATTGGTGTTGATAATAGTTCATTTGGTGCGTATTCTTTAAGAAGTTCAACAACTAGTATTGAAAATACAGCGGTTGGTCAATCTTCAGGATACGACATCACTACTGGCAGAACAAATACACTACTTGGATTTAATACTGGTCGTGGTATTACCACTGGCAACTACAATACAATCCTAGGTGCAAATGTCACGGGATTAAGCACAACGCTTGCAAATAACATTATAATTGCTGACGGCCAAGGTAATAGAAGAATAAATGTTGATAGTAGTGGTAATGTTGGTATAGCAACTACAAGTCCTTCTAATAAAACAACAATAGAATCAGATGCAACAGGCGCATCATTTGCAGATAATGGTGTTGGACAACTTGTTATTCGTGGAGCAACAAATACAGCTAAACGCCTAGGCTTAGGTATTGATACTACAAATAATATTGGCGTAATTCAAGCGCAACTATATGGTACTGGTCAGTATCCATTAGTTTTGAATCCAGCAGGAGGTAACGTTGGTATTGGAACAACTGGTCCAAGTACCGCACTACAAGTTGTCGGCACAATTACTTGTACAACATTAGTTGAAACATCAAGTGTCGCAACAAAAACAAATGTCAAAAAACTAAATAGTCAAACCGCCAAACTATCCAAGCTTGTACCTGTATCTTTTAATTATAAAAAAGACAACAAACGCAGTCTAGGATTGATTGCGGAAGAAGTCGCCCAAGTTTACCCAGAATTAGTTGAGTATGAAAATGGTCGTCCTTTAGGTGTAAACTATTCGAAGCTTACTGCTGTATTAATTAGTACAGTAAATGAGCTAGCCGCCGAAGTCGCAGAACTAAAAAAACAACTAAATAAGTAATATAATAAATATATAAAAATATATGGCAATTCTTAATCATGGTTCAACAATAAGAACAGCGGATGGTGGACAATCAACAACAACCATAGTAACCGCCACTAACATTGGCAGTTATGCTGTAGCAAGTAGTGCTACTTATTATATTGGTACGACACAAAATGTTTTTAACAGAGCGAGCGGCGCACAAACACTAACTGGCGTTAGTATTGATGGTAATGCGGCTAATATAACTGCGTATACCATTAATCAAAACGTAGGAACTAGTAATACACCATCATTTGCAGGTATAGTTTCTTCTGGTATTACTAATTATGCATTTTTACAAGTAACAGATACAAATAATTTTTGGATAACTCCTGGCAATAATAACTGGGGTTTATATTTTGAAACAAGTGCTGGTGGACTTTTGGGTGGATCAGGAGATTCGAATCGTTTGGGATTTGTTGGTGCTGGTGCTGCTCGTTTTTATGTTGATTTAAATAATGGTAACGGATGGTTCGGAGGATCTTTGACTGCAAATACAGATTCTCGCGCACCAATATTTTACGATAGTGGTAATACAGCTTATTATTTAGATCCTGCAAATACTGGAACATCTTTATTAGTTGCGGGCAGTGTAGGTATAAATACAACAAGCCCAGCCTTTAAGTTAGATATAAATGGAACAGTCGGAGTCAGAGACACAATGTCATTTGGGCCTTCTGTAGGGTTGATCTCTTGGGGATCAATGGGAGGTGGAACAGGCTTTGGTATTAGATCGGAAAGTGGAAGAGCTTTAAGTTTAGGGGCAAATGGTAATTGGGATTACGTAGTAATAAATACGTCAGGTAATGTTGGTATAGGTACAACAACTGCATTTTCAAAAACTACAATATCTAAAGCTGGAGTAAGCCTTCCTACAACAGCAGACAGCACAAATAATGCACATTTAACTTTAGCGGGATCAAATTCTTTAGTAAGATTACAATTTGGAACACAGAATGTTGCTCCTTATGGTGGATGGATTCAAGCGTCGTATGATAATACAGCGGGAGATAACGGAGCAGAGCCTATCTTACTTAATCCTTTAGGAGGCAATGTTGGTATAGGTACAACAAGTCCTGGTTATAAATTAGACATAACTGGAGATGCAAGAATTGCATCAGCAGCAGGTGCTGGAGCGTTGTATTTTGGAACACTTGATCCTTCAAATGTTTATTTAAAAGTTGATAATAATTATGATTTAACTTTAGCTCAAAATGCTTCATCAGGTAATGGTTTGTATCTAGCTGGTGCTGGAAATGTTTATGTTAGTATTGATTCAAATAATAATTCTACAATCGATGCATTTATTGTACAAAATAATGCAATCAAGGCTGGTACAGAATTATTTAGAGTACAAGAAAATGGAGTTGTTACTGCATCTACTGATTTTCGCGCACCGATATTTTATGATAGCGGTAACACTGCTTATTATTTAGATCCAGCAAATACAGGTACTTCTTTATTGGTCGCTGGTAATGTAGGTATAGGTACAACAAGTCCTACTGTAAAATTAGATATTGCCAGTACACAAGCCAATGGTATTGTAATGCGTTATGATACTGGTACAGCTTATCAAGCTTGGATAAGACCATATTGGAATAGTGGTACTGATACCAGAATTGATTTTGCTATTAATAGAACTGCTAACGTAACCCCCGAGGTTATTATGTCTGTTGGTTATGGTAGTAACGTTGGTATAGGCACAACAGGACCTAGTTTTAAATTAGATGTAAATGGTACAGTTAGAATCGCTAATACTCTTCGTATTGATGGTTTTGATACAAGTAGCGCTCAAAGAGCAATTGGTTTTGGAGGAAATACTCTTGGAACAAATGGAGTAATATATTCAAATGGAAGTTATATATCAATAAGTGCTGCAACTAACCAACCATTATATTTAAATAGTGATACAAATGGTAATATTTTAATAAGTGGTACTAGTAGTGTCGGTATAGGTACAGCAAGTCCATCACAAAAATTACATGTTGTTGGAACTGGATTTGCCACAAGTGATTTTCGTGCGCCTATATTTTATGATAGTAATGATACAGCTTATTATGTTGATCCCGCTAGTAATTCTCGATTATTAAATCTTGGTTTAGGAAACGTAACTCCAGATTTAAGACTAAGCGTAAGCGGTGATGCTCAATTAAGTGGAATTCTTTATTTGGGCGGAACGGCTGGATCATATAATAGTTGGGGATCTAGAACTTATACAACTTCAGGAGTTTTGTATAATAATTCAAGCAGCGTAGAGTTTAATAATTATGGTTATGGTTCAACATGGACATTTACTCTTGGTGGTGGAAATGCCACATCGTCTGGTTCATTTCGTGCGCCGATATTTTACGATAATGATAATACTGCGTATTATGCAAATCCAAGTGGCGCATCAATTTTTAATGGATTAAAATTAGTCAGTTCTGGTAACGAAGTTAGTGGTTCAGACTATAGTTTATGGATACAAGGAGGCAATGAGGACTGGGGTATTGGTATCGATAAATCTGCCAATAATTATGGCATAACTTATAATCTAGCATCAAGTCATACTTATGCAATTCAAGGAAGAAAAAATGGTACTGAGTATTTTAGACTTGGTACGGACATGTTATCTCATGATACTAGATTGCAAGCGCCAATATTCTATGACAGTAATGATACAACTTATTATATTGATGCTGCAAGTACATCTCAGTTAAATCAAGTAGCATCTTATTATTTGAGAAATCTTGCTGGTGTATCAACTGATCATCAATTTGGTTTATATTTTAATAATTCAATAGATACTGCATACGCTATTTATAGAGAAGGTGGAGCTTGGACAAATCCATATCCAGATTTAAGAATTGCATTCCATACAGGCATAAAATTGGGCGCAAATGCTGGTTACAATGGTATAAGATTTTATAATGATTATGATATGACTACTCAAGTCATGTCAGTAAATAATAGTGGTGACGGACTGGGAACTAATAATGTTTATGTAAATAACAGTTTGCAAGCAGGCAGCAGCTTAAGGTCTCCAATTTATTATGATTCTGATAATACAGCATATTATATTAATGCAGCAAGTACATCTAGTTTAAATGCTTTAAATCTTGCTGATTATGTTGATGTTGGCACATATATTTATCTAAGAAATAATCTTAGAATGTTGAATAGTGGTGCTAACGGTTGGTTAGAAACAATTGTTAGAAATTCAGGAAATCCTTATTTTCAAAATAGTATTGATGGAGGAACTTTCTTAGCTTCTGATGTTAGTGAAAATAATAATTGGTTGTTTCAAGAAGCAGCAAGAGGTTGGGGTCTTTTCTATTTTAATAAAGGAACACAATCTGGACAAACTTTTGGTAATTATACAACAATTGGTGCAGAAACATTCATTGTAGGTCAAGGAAATGGCACAACAATGCCTAGTACTTGGACAGGTTATAACGCTTCAAGCAAAGTTGCAATAATGTTATCAAATTACACCGGATATATTTGGGCGAATGATACAATATTTTCTGCTACAGGATTAAGAGCGCCAATATTTTATGACAGTAATGATACAACATATTACATTGATCCTGCATCTACATCAAGAATAGTTGCTTTATGGGTTCGTGGATCAAGCGAAACTGTTGGTAATATTTATGTTGGTGGTACTGCTGCTGGTGATAGATTGAATATAAATTTCGATCAGATTTGGACTCCAAATGGTAACTTGCATTTGCAATATAGTGGAGGAGGAAATATTGACATGAATTTTGGAGGAGGTCATGCATTTAGCAGAACTTCTTTACGCGCACCAATTTTTTATGATTATAATAACACAGCTTATTATACTGATCCAGCAAGTACATCAGTATTAAATAGATTAACAATCGATGGCGGCAATTATGCATTCGATTATTTTCAATCGTTGAGTGACTTTACTAGTGGTACTTTAGTCACGACAGATATTCCAGCTACTGCTGCCGAAGGTGAATCTTTTGTGATGAACGTTGTAGGTAAGAGTTATAGTGGAAGTACATCACCATTTAATTTTAGTGTTCAAGGTTATTTATATAGCAGTACCATTATAAATTTCTCAGGTTTGAGTTTGGATTCGACTGCGTTAAGTACAGTTAAAATATTTGAAAATGGCGGCGTACTTTGTTTCTGGTGGCCAACGATTACTTATTGGAATGCTTTTGAAGTAAGCGTAAGAGCTTATAATAACGCAAAGAATAATTATAATAGAGTCACAAATATTACTAACAGTGTTGAACCAACAGGAACTAAAAAAGTAACAGTTACTTTGCAAAGATTCATGAGAGCAGATGTTTCTGCTACTAATAGCGTTGATCTAAGAGCGCCAATTTTCTATGATTCTAATGATACGACTTATTATACAGATCCATCAAGTTTATCTAATATTTTAGAGTTAAAAACAAATAAAAATTGGTACGACAGTAGCGCAAGTGCTTGGGGTGGTGGTATCAATATGGGAGGAAATAATCCAAGCATTGGATTCCAAAGCACGGCTTCAACTTGGTGGTATATGTTGCATCACTCAAGCAGTAATATAAATTTTTATAGAAGAAGTACGAGTGGTTCTTGGAATCACGATGGTATCTGGGATAGTTCTGGAAATCTTATTTGGCAAGGATCATCAGTTCGCGCACCAATTTTCTACGATCAAAATAATACAGCTTATTATATAGATGCTGCAAGCACATCTAATTTCAATGATTTGTATTTAGATGGAGATTTAAGAATGAACGGCTCAGATAGTTATATCTGGATGCCTAATAATAATACTCTTTCAACAGGGTTTTTTGATCCAGTTACGAGTTTAGTTCCACTTCAATTACATGGACCAAGTGATGGTATTTACATTGGTAATAGTGCATGGATTAGTTATAATACTGCAAATAATAATAGTTATAATGAAAATATAAGATTGTTTGCTGCGTCGAATGGGGTTTCTACAATTGCTTTTAGAGCGTCTGGAGCAAGTGGTGAACCTACTAATAGTATATTAGGATTTTCTGATAGATTTGAAATAAGACAGGCAGGGCAATGGCAATTAAGAAGTTATGCTAACTATATCGAAGCCTATGGTAGTTCACGCGCACCAATATTTTATGACAGCAATAACACTGCTTATTATACTGACCCAGCCAGTACTTCAGTATTAAATAGAATTGATTTACCATCAGGTTCAGCAACTATAAATACAACAACACCGGGACAAACAGTTTATCAATTAAACTTTACTGGTCAATCGACTAATGATAATGCTCAAGCGATTACTTGGGGTTGGTCAACATCAGGAGCGCAAGCTGGTATTTATGTTCAATCATCAGGAGGTTATGGCACAAAAATGTACATAGCCACCACAGATTCTTTTGCAACAGGATCAAAAACCGCTTTAACAATTGATCATACTGGTATTGTAACTACTAATCGTAATTATCTACAAGCTAGTGGATCTCTTCGTGCGCCACTGTTCTACGATTCTGATAATACTGCTTATTATTTAGATCCTGTAGGAACAAGCCGTTTAACAAATTTAAATGTTAATGAATATTATGCAATTGGTTGGTTTAGAAATAGTACTAATGGTAATGGTTTATATAATGAAGCAACTACTCAACATTTTTATTCTGATGATGTTAGTTATTGGAACGTCGCAAGCTCTTCGGGCGCACAAGGCATAAGATTAAGAACTGGCGGTCATGCTGGTACTATTCGTGGATATTTTTATGCAGATACTGCTAATGACGTTGGTTTATTAAATAATGCTGGAAATTGGAGAATAAGAATAGTTGGTGGTGATTATACATTATTTGATGGTTCATCAATAAGAGCGCAAACATTTTTAGATAGCAATAATACTGCTTTTTATTGCGATCCTGCCAGCACAAGTAATTTAAATGTTTTAAATATTATAGACGGTACTGTTGAATTATATGAATCTCAAACTGTTGATATGTCTAATACAACGACATATAGCACAAGCAATTATTATCCAGTAACAATAAGTGTCCCAACCGAAGGTTGCATAATACAAATTCAAAATAATCTAAACTCAAATGTTCCTTCTTGGGCTACTCATGGTAGCGGATTTACTTTGAATCTAAAATGGAGAACAAATGGTTCTGGTTGGGGAACAACAGAAGTTAGAAGATATATAGAACAATATCATGAAAGATTTGCTAATCAAACTATTTGCGGCGGTATCACACAGATGGGCAATAGTAGTACAGAAGTTGTTTGGTTAAGAGGTGGCGGTCAATATCTTTTTAAATTTAGTAGAAATCTTAGTGCAACTGCTCAATCAGCAACTTACACAGTAAATAGTCAAAGCGTAACGCCAACTTCCACTGCTCAAAATACAGTTTGGAATTCATATGGCGGTTATGAATTAAAATATAATAATGCAACAGTGTCTACAGATAATATGTATACGCCTGTATTATATGATTATAATAATAGTGCTTATTACGTTGATCCATCAAGCACAAGTAATTTGGTTGGTTTGACTGTTGCAAATACAATTACTGGAAGCATCACAGGCAATGCTGGTGGAAGTTCCGCTTCTTGTACTGGTAATGCCGCTACAGCAACTACTTTACAAACAGCGAGAAATATTAATGGCACAAGCTTCAACGGCAGCGCCGCAATCACAACTGCTACTTGGGGAACAGCAAGAACAATAACCATTGGTTCAACAGGTAAATCAGTAGATGGTAGCGCAAACGTTTCTTGGAGTCTTGCTGAGTTAGGTGCTGCCGCAACTAACCAAACAATGTTTATTGGTACAACATCAGTTGCAATTAATAGATCATCCGCAAGTCAAACATTAACAGGAATAAGCATTGATGGTAACGCTGCTACTGTAACAAACGGTGTTTATACTAATGCTAGTAATACATTAACTGGAGTAAATTATTTTAGATCTGATAAAGGCTCTATATCTACAGTTGGAACTAATAATACTTACGCTTTGCAAGCATTTTCAAATGACGCTGGTGCAGCAGGTATGTCATTCCATCGTGGAGGATATTATGCTGTTAATATGGGATTAGATCCAGATAATATAATGCGTATTGGTGGCTGGAGTGCATCAGCTAATCGTTGGGAATTAGATATGTCAGGAAACAATTGGGTCGCTTCTTCTTTTAGAGCGCCAATTTTCTACGATTCTAATGATACGAATTATTATGTTGATGCTGCTTCAACTAGTAATTTATTATTAGTAAAAACAAGAAATACTTTTGGAGAAAGAGTCGCTGTTACTGCTGCCGCAACAACAACAATTAATACTCAGTATAATTTGACAGAATTAACAATGTCCGCTTCAATAACAACATTAACATTATCAAATATTCAATCAAGTGGTACTGTTCATATGTGGACAATTGTTACAGTAGGAAATGGTACAGCTTATTCAATAGCATGGCCAGCCGCCGTTAAATGGCCTAGTGGTGCTGGTCCAAATGTAACAGGAACAAATACTAAACGCGATATTTATCAATTTGTTACTTATGATGGTGGCACAACTATTTATGCAATTATCGTAGCTCAAAATCTATAATAATATGATTAAATTATTAGGACCGAGTAGAACAACAAATCCGCCGCCTTCAAGCGGCGGAACTCAAGTAACAGGATTTAGTTCTGCATATTTTTTATTTGGAGATCCAACTGGAACAAATGTTGGAGTTGGATATAATAGAACTATATCTTTTAGCACAGACAGCGAATCTACAAGAACAGCCAATACTGGTCCAAGAATATCTCAGGGAGCAGGAGGTTTTAGTTCTACAAATATTTATCATATAAATGGTTTTCAATCTGGTTTGATTACCGTAAAAAATAAAATTCTTGCTTCAAGCGATGTGCAAAGTACAGCAGTTATTTCTTTTACCGTAGAAAGAAGAGGAGCTACAAATAATTTACCAACCATAGTAGCATCTCGTTTTTATTTTATGGGTGGTTATAGTGACTCTCTAGCTCAATATAGAGCTGATACGACTTACATAACAACATCAACTGATACAGCAACAAATACAACAGCTATTACCGCTGCTGGTCACCTTGGAGCAGGTATGTATCAGAGCAATAATGCTTATCTTTTAGGAGGATATAATTCATCAGGCGCAACAACAAGTGCAATAAATAAGTATGCAATGAATACAGATACTCCATCTAGTACAAGTATGAGTGAAACAGCAAACAATGCACAAAGTTATGCTATTTCTAATTCTTCTTGGGGATATAGAGCAAATGGTCTATCAGTAGGAAGTACTAATAATAGAAAATTAACATATTCGACAGAAACTACTGCTGCTGGAACTAATAGTCCAGAAAGTAGTTTACAATTATTCCAAGGAGTGGCGAGTGCAACAGCAACTGTTGGATATATTTGGACTGGTTATAGAAATTTTACATTAAATAGAGCATATCATAAATTAACTTTTTCTACAGAAACTTGGACCAATAATAGTTATACAACAGGTGATACAAATTCTGGGTGGATAACTAGCGGAAGCGGCGCATAATATATATGGACAATATTCTAGACATTAAACTAAAAGAGTTCTCTGATAAGTTCGATCTTGGTAAAATAGATTTTTCTAAATATACTGCTGGTCGCACTTCTTTTCAGTTAGAAAGATTCGTTATGCAAGAGCATGATTTGCCAGAAAGAAAGTTTCTGCAATTGATGATGGAGCTTAAATCTATGCGTGATGGATTCATTGGTGACGTATTTGAAATAGAAAAGATGAAAATAGAAATAAAGAGATTACTTGCCAAGAACGATGAAGTTGACACTCTTGAAGCCATGAAGAAACAATATTTCATGAGACAGTTGGAAGAAAATATGATCTTCAGAGAGCGCGAAATTAAAACTATTGTTCAATTAATAAATAGCTTGCCCAAAATTTACACATATGATGAAATTGAAGCCGCCGAAGCTCGTTACTGGGAATGCCGTTTAACTCGTCAAGCTTTTGAAGACATGGCGAGCGCACAGACTGGAATCAATCAAGGAAACATTCGCGCAAATATTCAAGCAGGAACAACAATGGCTCCTAATCTGTTAGATTTTAAACAATCATTATTAAATAACTTTATCAATCCACAAATAACATATATAAAATAATATGGATAAAAAATACGTTTTAGTAGTAAATAATCATATAGTTTCTACGCCAGCGCCGCTTCCCATAAGTTATAAAAACATATCTAATATTTTTGTATTGCCTGACGATAAATTGGCTGATTTGTCATGGTCTGGAAACGACGAAGGATTCTGGGTTGTAAACAGTGATCCGTTTCCAACAATTAATATTCATCAAAAAATAGAAACATCATGGACACTCAACATTCAAAATAAAACATGCCAAGAAAGTTATACTGTAGTTGACGTTACGCCATCAGAAGAAGAAATAAGAATCAATAGAATCAAATCTAGCATAAGAATGACTAGAGATCAGTATCTTCTTTTAACTGATTTTACGCAATTAAGTGATGCGCCAATCTCTGATATTGCTAAAAATGATTTTAAAACTTTTAGACAACAGTTGAGAAGTATGCTTGACATACCTGATGTCACTCAAGCAGTTTGGCCTACGATTCCAACTTCTGCTCCTAACATTTCTTTGCCGCCATTTCCTCCAATGCCAAGCTTTAATGGTTAAGCTTTTTTTATATAATAGTCATGGGTTATTCTTATGACTATTATGTACAAACTTGTTTAATGTTGCGGCAGAATGGATTTTATCCAAAAAGAATATTAGATATTGGCGCAAGCGTCTGTCAAACGGCAGACGTTATGCATGATGTTTGGCGTGTTGCTGATATTGTTCTTTTTGAAGGCAACAAAGAATGCGAGCCTTTGTACAAAACAAAAGATTATGCTTATCATATTAAATTACTTGGTAAAGAAAACGGCATCGCTAAATTCTATAAAACAAAATGGAGTCCCATTTGTTCAGGCAATTCTATATACAAAGAAAACTCGTCAACTTACAATGAAGAAAACTTGATAGTCGAAGAGTTGCCGATTTATAAACTAGATGATTGCGTTAATGGCATTTTTGATCTAATAAAAATTGATACTCAAGGTAGTGAATTAGATATCATCAACGGTGGATTGCGAACTTTCTTAAATACCAAAGTAGTTATCGCAGAAGTATCTTTAACTAATTACAATGAAGGCGGCTGCACGAAGCAACAGATTGTTGATAAAATGATTAGTCTAAAATTTGATTTAGTATCTATAATAGAATCAGTAGTAAATGAAAATAAAGAACTGATCGCTGAAAGTTTATTATTTATTAAACCTTAAATATCTAAAATCTTCTTCCACCATTTGATAACCATTTGCGGACGAAAGTTTCTTGGGTTTTGTTGAGTTGGAGTGTAGTTCTTAAAATAGTTTATATAATTATGCATGTCAGAAGTCAAACTATTATTATTTATTAATTCTGGCAACGATCCTAGACCGTTGAGTCCATAAACATATGGTGTTGTTTGCAAAATATCAGCAAGAACAACGCTAATCCCAAAAGTTTCGGGCATATTATTTACATAAAACATGCCTTTGCATTTTGCCATAAGCTCAACGACTTCTTTAAAATTCAACGTGCCAATATAATTGACATTATAATTTACATCGGTAATATCATTTTTTGGATTATCATATCCCGGCAAACATACATTTAAGACATCAGTGCCAGATAATATTTTTTCGTCTTTTAAGTATTTCCACATCTGCAAAGTATATGGATATCCTTTCATCAAGCTACTCGCATATATATAATTTTTCTTATTTTGTGGAATTGGATAGTCGTATACCCAATCAGGAATCATGAAATAAATAATATGCTTGTTCCAATGAGCAGGAAACAAACCGTCTTGAAATTTACTGAGAGTAATTAAAGATAACTTCTTTTCCTCAAATAGTTTGTAGAATTTTAGATTGTGAACGCCATTAAGATCGGTTGCCCACATGAAAGCTTTTTTATGGGCGATCTTTGGGATGTCGCTGTATCTATGAATTATTAAGTTCTTGCATTTTACCTTATATTTATTTACTAAAACATTTGGTAAATATAATACATTATTTATATACGTTTCTTTTTCGCAATTGTTGAAGCAGATAACTTTATATCCTTCTTTCGCCAACTCTTCAAGAAGAAGAATAGCTTGAAATTCGCTGCCGCCCATGCCTTTTTCATGCATGGTGTTGCCAGTATAAGACATTCCGATACTGTCAAATAAAATTACATCTGCGAAAATTTCGTTCATACAAGAACTTTAAAATCGTCATCTGGATCACTCTTTGCAAAATATCTAGAAATGTCTGTTACTGGTTGTGGATTGAAAGTTTCTTGTTTCTTGAAAGAATTAATCCATTTACCTACGTCACCGACAAATGTCTTCGTACCCGTGTGCGAGCAGGTAATCTTTGTGTCAAGGTAAACGCTGTTTCCAAGATTGCGCCACTTTTTGCACATATAAATGTCTTCGCTGATAAGATCGCCGTCTTCGCATACGACTTCGAATACCATGCGTGTGTCGCCCTTTTCAGATGTGTAAGGTTTTGAGATTTCCCAAAGAGCTTCCATAGCCTTGCGGGAGATTTTCATGAAGCCACAGCCAAGTCCAGCAACTTCCAAAAGACCATCTTTATCGATGCTTAGATTTAGTTTGCTGTTATCTTTGTCGAGAGCTTTTACTACATAAAGTTCTTCGTTGTCGCTCTTCTTTCTATAGCTGCCGCCAATCAAATCTTTGTCGCTATTTACTAGTTTATAAAAGTCTAATGGATTCCAACCGACATCACCATCAATAAAAAACAATACATCAATATCGTTGCTGTAAGCTAGTTTAAATAAATCATTTCGGGCGCGTTGAATAAGAGAGTCGTAGCAGATAAATAATGGAAAAACTTCTACGTTATTCTTTTCTGCTAAAGATAGAGTGTTTAGAAGTGAGTCGATGTAATAAACATCAAGTTTGCCGTCGTATGATGGAGTTGCGATTAAAACTTTCTTTTTATCAGCCATAAAAAAACCTCAAGAACGATATGTCCTTGAGGTATTTTATGTTTTTTATTTGTAGTTTTCTACTTGTATTATCGGGTTAAAGCAGGTGGATATTCACCAGTAACAAGAGTAACTACAGCAGAAGCTAGTTGCGCGTCAGTCCATTGACCAGCCTGATCGTAAGTGTCGCCAGACCAAACGGTATACCAATTGTGAGCGTAAGGATTGGTAGATATTTTTACCAAGCTCTTTACGGTCTTGCCAACTGGATCATCAGTTGTTTGGAGGATTTCGATTTGGCTGCTATTGGCAGCTTGTTGGATTTCTACTGCATTTGGTAGATTAATAATTGGGAATACTGGATCGCTCATATTTTGTATATATTTTTACACTATTTTTATATCTATAGAAATTAATAATCGTAGCTAAAAGCTTTGTAGAACCAAGAAAATCTATTGTAAATGTTATCGCAGTTCTGCTTACCTAACACATCGATATAATCATTTGGAACGGGCTTGATAACTTTTTGGATTGTATGATCGCCAAAAGGAATGTGCATACGATCATCTTCAAAAGTCTTTTGTTCGACATTGTTAAAGTCATGTTGATAAAATGGCAATTCAAGATATTCATAAACTCGCTGCATTTCACGTTGAGGATTGGCGGCAAAGTTTTCAAACTTAATAAATAAACACTTTTTACTTAACTTACGCATAATTGTGTCGTATAATACATCCATGCTTACTGCAAGTGGCGGCGCTTGCAATAAAAAGTAATCGATTCTCTTGTCTACAGTTGTGTTACGAAGTTCGTTCCAATTCTGAAGGCCAGCGTCTATATTTTGGTGTTGTCGCCACTTCTTTTCCATGCTTGCAACTACCGCTCGCAAGTCTCGCACCATAACAATCACCTTTGGATCTGGATAATACCAGTTTAAAAAGTCATAAGTCACGCTCCAGCCTCTACTCTTGTCAATAACATATTTCTTGTCAGTGATGGCGTTGAAGTATGCGAACATACCTTCTTTGCAAAGAGCTTTAAACGCTGGTTCAACAACATTGATATCTTGAGCCTTAAATTCTATATTTGTAGAATATATATTTCTGGCATTAAGAAAGATTTCGATCAACCCACTTGTTGGTGTGGCGTAAAAATCAGGATTTTGGGCTAGTACGTTTTGTAATAATGTCGAACCTGCTCTCGGCAAAGAGCATTGAAAAAATATCTTTTCAACCATAACATATATTATGTCAGTTGGTTCGTTTTTAAAGGTGTTAATCATGGGTTTACCGGGATCTGGTAAAACTACATTAGCAGCAGATTTGTTTTATCTTTTAAGTAGTAATTATAAGTGCCATTGGTTAAATGCAGACAAAGTTCGTGAACAATTCAATGACTGGGACTTCAGCGAAGCTGGTCGCGAACGCCAAGCCAAAAGAATGAAAGATTTGGCCGATATGTATGGTCAATATAACGAAATAATTATTTGCGATTTCGTATGTCCGTTACAGAAAACTAGAGATCAGTTTAATCCTGATTATATAATTTTTATGAATACTATTGAAGAATCAAGATACGAAGATACGAACAAGGTATTCGAACCGCCGAAAAAGTTTGATGTCGAAGTCAAAAGCAAGAACAGCAACTATTATTCTAAAATGATCTACAACGAAATAGTTCATAAAATGAATAAAAAAGTGTAAGTATAATATATGGTAGCTTATAGTGTACATGATTTAGCTGATGAAATATTCGGAAACGAATTTGAGTATGACAGTGGATATGCTCAATTTTATTATATTTCAGGTTGGCTTGCCAACAACGTTGGTATGTTGAATACAAAAATATATAGTCAATTTTCTGTAGAAGGAGCTAATTTCGTTCCAACTGGGACTTTTCAACAAGAAGAAAGAGCTATATATAAGCAAATGTATCTTTATGAGTTTTATACAAAAAAGACTCGTCAGGTTTTGCGCGGAGTTGATTCAAGTGTTGATTTCGTAACTTTGCGCGAAGGCGATACAATGATCACTCGCACAAATAAAAACGAACTAGCTAAAACATATCGTGGATTAGCTAATGATGCTAGAGATGAGATGGAAAAATTAGTTACCAGTTATAATATTTATCGTTCTGCGCCAGTTCAAGTTGCTGGCGAAGATGGTTCGCCAATATTTACTGGATCAGGATATTTCTATTATCCTTATGGATATGGAAATCCTTAATAGATAAAAAAGAACCCCAGTCTTTCGACTGGGGTTTTTTATTTTATTTTATATATTAACCTACCTTGCCAGTTCCAAGCTTGAAGAAGCCTGAAGTGATGGAGTCGAGATAGTTTTGATAGCTACCAGACATGAACAAACCAGCGGTTGTATCATTAGCGCCACCGATTTGAACAGAATATGTTAGATCAACGGTTTGGTTATCTCCAAGATTTTCTGAATATGTTTCTGATTGTAATATAGCGCTTTTAATTTCATATCTGATTTTATTAACGCTATTGCTGTCTTTTAGAACAATAGATAGATCGTTGGTTTGGCTAACTAGCGCATCAAATAGATTCTTATCTTGCAATTCTGAAACGATAGCGCTTATGGTAACATCCATGTTGATAGGAACATCAACAACTCTTGCGAAACCAAATGTATTTCCAAGACGTTGTAGAATTGTTCTGCTTAGAGGAAGTGTGAAACTAAATGATTGAATATGAGCATCAGAAAGTTTTGTCATACCACGGCTTGTTCCAAGTGAAAGAACGATATCTCCTGGTCTCAAAGCGCTAACTGTGCTAACACCAGTTGTAAATCCAGTGAAATTAACACCAGCGGCGGCACCAATTGATCCAGTGAAATTTCTACTATAATCAAGTTTATAAGAGTTTCCAATGTTAGTTAACTTTGATGCTGGTTGAGCAAAAAGATCGATAGCAGGACTGTTTCCTGTTATTGTTACTATATTAGCTCCTACATGGCTTTCAGCTGGAGCGTTAATAGTAGTTAAAGAAACGGGAACTTCAGTTGCATCAGATTTAATATTAAAAGCTTCAACTGTTACAGAAGCTGTTGGAATAGCTCCAACACTAGCTTCGAAACTATATTCGCTAATAAATCCATTTCCAATTCCAACTATTGTTGATGAGGGTGCCAAGGTTCCGCCAACTACGTCTTCGCCTTCGTCTACAGTTAAAATATAATAGTTGTTTCCTTGTAGATCTGCTAGTAATCCAGAAATAGCTTGAGCGCTATTAACAATATTACTGTCGGTAACGCCTGTAATATTAAAACCCATCAATCTTTCATTATAACCATCAGTTACATAATATGAAAAATCTAAGCCTACAGTTGGAGCTTCCATAACGACAGAATCAATACGAGCTAGTTTTCCGAACTCATTGATATCTTGTCTGTTTATTGTGAAGTTAAAATTGCAACTTTGAATACGATCCATTTTTTTCAATAGAGAAATACCAGAAGCTAAAGCTCCAGTATTTTCGGGTTTAGATGGTGAAGCTGTGGGTCCAGTACCAGCAGTATCAACACCACTGACTTGCGTTCCAGTAGAGCTGGGAGCGATAAATAAAGCTTGACTTTGGTAAATTACACGATTTCTTGCCATATGTTTTTTATTTGTTAGTTATTGTTAAAATGTTAATATTTTTTACAGTGATTGGTATTGTTTGTGAAATTATAATCTAGGATATCGATAAGCTTTTACTTCGAAATCTAAAAATCCTATGTGTAATATAGGATTTAATTCTTTTAGAACGCTATCTCGTATTTTTGAAGTTTCAACATGAGATATGAAAAGAGTTTCTGAGTTATAAGCGCTACTTACAGAATTATAGTTGTATCCAGTAGGATATACGCCAGTTTTCAATTCATTAAATTCTCCAAGAGGATGCGCGGTCATTGGAATAAGGCTGAAAATTTCATTATAAGAATCGCCAAAAACACTTAATACACCATCCAATTGATATAGATTTTCGCAGAAAGCTACAACCTTTATAATACATTTAGTTTCATCTTCGCCGCCAAATGCAAAAGCTGTATTATGCGCGGTTTCTAAAGAAGCGAATATACATGGAGTTACAGGATTATATGGAGCTACGCCAGTTTCGGTTACTGTAAATCTGCTGTTGTTGATATATTTACCTTCGATAATTAAATTGTCTTCAGGTTGATCTGTTACATAGCTATTAACTTCTTTCACAGAATATGTACCAGATATATTTAAATTAGTGGAAACTCCGCTATTAAATATAATACGTCCATTATCGAAATCAATTGCCATTCCGCTTGTTCCAGTTGGTCTAAAGATTCCATCGATTGTAAATCCACTGGGTATCGTGGCTCCAGTTATACTTTTATCGTATACCCATTGTTTGAATGGTGAGCTATAAGCGACTTTCCCGTTACCTAATCTGAAATCAGGATTGCTATATAATTTTGTTGTATATGTTTTATAAGCGTCTCCCTTGGTCATTAAAAAATTATCGAACCATAAAAAGAAACTGTTTACTACATTGTGTGAAAAAGTGGGTTTCATATGTTTAATTTATTTAACTGCTTTAATTCTTTATTGAATCTATTTATTAAATCTGATATGTATTTAGAATTCTTGAACATAACTCCTGTTCTAACTTGTTCTATTGTGGTTTGAATACCTAAACCAGAGCGACTGTTCTTAGTTTTTTTTAAATAATATCCAAGACCAGAAATTCCTGTTTCTATTCCTCTTGCCCAGCTTCTTCCAACTGCCCAAGGCATGGGTGTTATTTCAAATATTTGAGCCGCAGTTGGTATATCAAAAATTACTGTTGCATCGACAGATTTATTATTATATAAAATTCTATAGTTTGATTTCTTTAATAATTCTTCGATAGGTCTAATTGGATCAGTTCCTTCATCGAATCCTATAAAAGAATATAAATTAGTTATACCGCCAAGAGTTCCTGATATATTTGTTGCGCTTATTCCGCCTTGGATTTCTTGGGTAATTGGGTGATTCATGAATTCGTCAATGAATTCATCTTTTATTTTATTAAATTCTTGATCAATTATTCTGTTTATTTCTTTTTGATATTCTTTATCAGCTTGCAAATCTTGAAACATTTTTATCCATTCGGGATTCATATCTTATGGATCAGGCTTGAGATACATTGTATAAAATTGATTATCAAATAGACCGTGTGGTCTAAAAGTAGAATTTAAAACGAATCTTTTACCGTCTACATCAAAACGGCGACCATCTTTTATATAATCGTAATCTTCTGCTCTAATTTTAATTCTAACTGAACCAACAACTGCTTCTAATTTAATTTGAGAAGCTAATCCTGATTCGCTCCAATATTTTTTACCAATATCATCATTATATTGAATTCTAACTTTAAATGTCTTGTAAACAGGTGTATTTACATATGAAGTGGTTTGACCAGCAGTATTATATAAAGGGTTAAAGTTAGGATCAGTAATGATTACGATTTGAGAAGCTTCTTTAAAAACAGTGATTTCGCGAGCAAATGTCTCATGAATATCATCAATAACTGCGTTGAGCGCAGTTCTTTCAGAAGCAGAGATAAGATTTGTAGCCATATTTACTTTTACACTGGTTGAAAAACTATAGAATATATATTAGTATAAATAAATTATGTCAAAGTCTCTATATAGTTTCAATATTTTTAAAAATGCCGAGGTCGAAGAAGACAAGACTGAAACGGTAACAAACGAACAAGGTGAGTCAGTTACTCGCACTTATAAAGAAAAGGTAAAGAAACAGATTCCAGTAGAAATAAATATTTTGCAGCCAAATCGAAAACAAATGCAAGAAGCCGATATGGAATTCAGTATTGAAATGAGTAGATGTATTAGAAATGGTATTTTGACAAAAGCAATGTTGCTAAATAAGTATAGCGATACTGGTGGTTTGATTAGCGATGCTGATGCAAAGGTCATGGTTTCTGCTGCTGGAGAAATTGGAGATCTACAAAGTAGACTTACAATTCTTAATTTAAAGCCAGAATCAGAAAGAGACGAAGATTATAAAAAGAAGATTGAGTCTGTAACTTCTGAAATTCTTCAACGTCGTAAGACCCTGATTGAAAAAGAAACTAGTTATATGACTTTGTTTAATCATACTGCTGATATCAAAGCTCAGAACAGAGCTATTCTATGGTATGTACTTAATCTTACTCAATTTAAGGATAATAGTAAGAAAAATGCTGAATTTGAGTGGCTATTTCCAGGTAAAACTTTCGAAGCTAAAGAAGCGGCCATGTTTGATTACGAGGAAAATAAGAATGAAATTTATGAAAAGTGTTATAGTAAGTTAGCTAGTATTATTAGTTATTGGTTCTTTACTAGCAATACTGAAAAAGAAGAGTTCGATAGAATCATTGGAGAAATAGATGGAACAGTCCCAACAGAGTAAATACAAGAAAGCTTTTAGGGATATTAAAAATGGATTCTCTGAAATTAAAGTTTTAGAGAATCTTTTTTATTTAAAGCACTTGTCTTTAGAAGATCAGGTCGATATTGATCAGATCTACGATTATTATTTTGAAGAGGCTAAAAACAGAGGGGTTCCTACAAACGACGAAACTTTGAAACGCTTGATCGAAGAAAAACAGTGGACAAATCGGCAGGAATCTTTAATTAAACAAGAAGAAAATTTAATAGAAAACTTTCAAAAGCAGAAAAAAACATTATATTTAAAATCAGAAATATTAAGAATAAATGCAGATATCGAATCGGCACAAAAAAGATTATACGATTTAAAAAATACTAAAGCAGCTTTTTTTAATAGAACTGCCGAAAGCTATGCTGAAGAAAGAGTTAACGATTTTTATATTCTTAAGTGTTTATATAAAGATAAAAAACTAAGTATGGTCGCTTTTGAAGAAGATCAATTTGATAATATTGATTCAGAAACTCTAACTTGCATCATAAAACAATATTCAGAAGTATATAAAAATATAAATGACAACACGATTCAATATTTAGTTTTACAAGATTTTTTTAATTTATACATGCCTTTTGCAGAAAATCCTACTGAATTCTTTGGTAAATCAGTATGTGAACTTACTTATAATCAAGTAAAATTACTTATTTATGCTAGATTTTTTAAGAATGTATTTCAGCAGAACGATAAAATGCCTCAAGAAATTAAAAATGATCCTGATAAGATTATTGATTATGTCAATGCAAATGAAAATGCTAAAAAAGCTATAGAAAATAAAAATAATAAAGAAAATCAAGCGTCTTCTATCGTTGGAGCAACTTCAGAAGATCTTGAATATATAGGTTTAAAGGCTAAAGGTCAAAAAACTCTTTCTTTGGCTGACGAAGCTAAGAAGAAAGGTGGTTCATTAAGTATGGATGATATGATGAAAATATTCGGATAATCAATAATTTAACGTGTAAATAAGAAATATGGCAGTTCAAATTAATGTCGCGGCCAATCAAGCAGCATTAACAGCTTCTATTCAAGCTGGTGTTCAAGCGTATAATCAAAGATTCGCTCAGAACAACCAAATTAATCTAAGTATTAATCAACGAGGTTTTTCTCAACCACTTGGAAGAATCACCGGAGATGTTAAAGACTTCGAAGCTGCGCTCGCTGCTTCTAATGCTCGCGTTATTGCATTCGGAGCTTCTACTGCTGTTCTTGGAGGTGTAATTCGCAGTTTCAAGGAATTAGCTAATGTAACAATTGAAGTTGAAAAAAATCTTGCAGATATTAATCGCGTATTCGGATTGACTACAAGTCAGTTACAAAAGTTTAGTACAGATTTATTTAATGTAACTAAATTAACAGCTTCTTCATTTGACGATGCTTCTAAAGCTGCTCTTGAATTTTCTCGTCAAGGTTTAAAGGCTGAAGACACTCTTCAAAGAACAAAAGACGCATTGACATTAACTAGATTGGCGGGAATTAGCACTGCAAATGCTGTTGATGCATTGACATCTACCGTAAACGGATTCGCTTCAACTGGAATTTCTACGACTCAAATTTTAAATAAGCTAGTTGCTGTTGAACAAGATTATGCTGTAGGCGCTGGAGATTTGGCCGAAGCTTTGTCTCGTACAGGACAAGCGGCGCAAGAAGCAGGTGTTAGTCTTGATCAATTGAACGCATTGGTCACTTCAGCTCAACAAAGTACAGCAAGAGGTGGCGCGGTAATTGGTAACGCATTAAAAACAATTTTTACTCGCTTACAACGTACTGATACTTTAGATCAATTAGAAGCTTTTAATATTTCTGTAAGAGACGTTCAAGGTAATATCTTACCAGCCGTCCAAATATTACAAAACTTTGCTGGAGCTTATAAAGGTTTAGCTGATGCTCAAAGAGCGCAATTGTCAGAACAAGTTGCAGGTGTTTATCAAGTTAACATCTTAAAAGCAATTGTTAATGATTTAAATAAATCACAAGGCACATATGCTGGAGCTTTACAAAGAGGCGCAGCGGCAACAAATGAAGCCGAAGTAGCAACTGCAAAATTGAATCAAACTCTTGATGCTTTATTAAAGCAAACTGCAACTTCTACTCAACAATTAGCAAATAACATTGGTAAAGTAACATTCGAACCATTGGCTAAGTATGGAACTGAGCAATTAAAATCTTTTATTGAATCATTGAATGAAGTTCTCGAAGGAGAAGGAGTTGGTTCTACTTTTGCGAATGGTTTATTAAAAGGTATTCGTAATGTAATAGCTGGTCCCGGTGCTATCGCAGCTTTCTTTACGCTTTTTAAGTTAATACAAAATTCTTTTACTTATCTTAGTCAGGCTTTACCTCAGATTGCTGGTATAACAACTGAAACACAAAATAGAAAAAACATCGAACAATCTATTTTGCAAATCATGCAGCAACAAGGGCCTGTTTCTCAGGCTCTTGCTGGTACAATGGGTAATCAAGCTGCGCAAGCTCAATTGTTACTTCAGTTGGCTAGACAACAAACAGCAGAGTATCAAATGCAAACTACTCTGGCCAAACAACTAGCTGTTCAATTGGCTGGACAAGGAGTAAGAGTTAAAGGTTCTGGTGGATTGCAAGTTACTCGCGCAGGTGGATATATTCCAAATGCAACAAAGATGGCTGAAGTTGTTGGCGCACAAGCTGGTGGTTATACTCCCGGCAGAGTTGTTTCGTCTCCTGTTGGTGGAGTAATGAATACTGCGGAAGATGTTAAATATATTCCCGGTTTCGCTCAACCTTTTATTAATCCTCCTGCGAATTCAAAAGCTGGTCGCGCACATAGACAAAAAGCTATAAGTAGAACAGGTGTTGATCCATATATGTATGGTGGATTTATACCTAACTTTTCAAATCCAAAAGATGTTATAAATAAAAGTTATACTGGTCCTTTACATTTATTACAAATTCATAGTTTAGATGAAAAAGAAGAGATTCAAAAAGTTGCTGATCTTGAAACCGAGATTACTAAACGCGGAAAAAAACAAGTAATTAATGACAAAATAACTGGATTTGGTATCAAATATGTTACAGAAGAAATTAAAGGAAAAAGCAATTCTGATTATAGAAAAGAAGCCGCAGATTTAGCTTTATCTGGGGACATTGAAGCAATCAAAAAATCAATGCCTAAAACGAAGGGATCTAGTTTTAATGCGACACAATGGCGCGACAATTTAAAAGACTTAAATGATAAAGGAATAAATTTATATTTATCTAATATTGAAAATCTTTCCAGATTAAAAAATGCGGTTCCATCTTTAATAACTGGTAAAACAGTTGAGTTTGGAAGACAGTTTACGGGTTTATTGAACGCTTTATCTGGTGAAGCTTTTGAAAAAGATATAGCTAAACAAAAGAAAAAGCTTTTCGCTAGATCTGAAAAAAGCAATGCAAGACTTGATTTCGAATCTTTAAATCAATCATATTCAGGTGGGGAAGCTAAATTGGGCGGTATAACACTTGGAAATTTAGTTGCAAAAGCAATAGAATCAACTGGGCGAAAATACGACAATGGTGATGAAGATAAAATTGCTTTCAGCAAACCAATAAAATTATTTGTTCCTGAAAAACACAAATTATTAAATAAAGGTTTTATTCCTAACTTCGCTCCTCCTACAAGCGCAATAAGAATTCCTTGGTTTAAAAAATTTGGTAATCCTGCTTTTGATGCTATTCAACCTGCTTTGGGAATATCTAAAGCAAGTGACGTAGAAACTTTTAGACAAATCAATTTTAAAAGTACTGCTGAAGGCGCAGATGAGGGAGGAGATAGTAATATATTTGCTCCATTATTTGAGGATTTTGCATTTAAAGCGATGCAATTAGTTTCTCAACAAGATGTAAAAGACGATTTAATAAGAGGTTATGTATTACAACCAGGAACAAATCAAAAACAATCAGCATTTGACGGTGCATTAGAAAAACTTGGTATAGGTTTAGAATACAAAGGTTATCCAAAAAAGAATTTAACGGGAAGTATTACTGGAGAATTAACAAGAAAATATAAAACACTATCTAAAACTAATCCCGCAGCAGCTGCAAAATTAAAAGAATTAATTATTGCTTTTAATGAAGTAGGCCATGAAAATCAAATAACTTCAGAATTAGGTAAAAAACTTTTTAGTCCTTTAGCTGGTGTGAGTTATTCTCAAATGGTCAAGAATAGCCCTGATCTTGTAAAAGGATTATCCGCAGAAACAAATAGTTTATTAAATAGTTATGTCAAGAATCCTGCGTTTTTAGCAATGGCTTCTGCAAGTGGTTTCATTCCTAACTTTGCATATAAACAAGAAGTAATGGGCTTAGAAGAAAGCATGAGCGGCAACAAGGCCATTTTCGATACAAAGCCTTTCCCTCATATTAGAAATAGCAGTCAACCAACATTCAGCTCTGCAATTGCTGATCATGGTGGTTTAGGTAATGCATTGAGCGATTCAATGAGAGGACAAAAAGCTGCTGGTTTAATGAGCGGAGGATTCATTCCTAATTTTGTACGCACTCGTCAACGCAATCCTAGAGTATCAGGTAATTTACAATTAGAAACAATGGACCCAAGTGTTATTGGTTCTGCATCTGGATCGCCTATTTTACCAAGTAATTTAAAAAAGAATTTGATTAAATCTGTTAATGATATAATTAAAGAATATTCTGATGGGGCAATAAATCAAGATGAATTAAATAAAAGAATAAAATCTTTAAGCTCAAGATATCAATTAACTCAGCAAAGTGAAGAAAAATTACAAAATTCTGTTAATAAACAAACGGCTGCTATAAATAATAATCAAAGTAAATCTGATAAATTTGCTAAAAGTTTAGCTTCGGCGGGTACTGCTATTTCGATTGCTGGACCTATGCTTGCAGGACAAATTGAACAAATGGCTTTTGGTAATAGAGATAGAACTGATATGACTAGCGGAGAAAGATTTGCTCAATCTGCATTAAGTACAGGTTTAACTGCTGTTACTACAGGCGTTGGTATAGGCGCAAGCTTTGGGCCTATTGGTGCTGCTATTGGTGGTTTAAGTGGATTGTTAATAGGTTTAGCAACTGCAACTGATGCAGCAAAATTATCAATTGAAGATTTAAATAAAATAAATGAAAAATATTTCACCCAGCAATCTCAAAATTTGAGTTCTAGTCAAGAATATATTCAGTCTCAACAACAATTAAATGATTTGATATCTAAAGGAGCAAGCAATGAAGATATTCAAAAAGCTAGTAAAAATTTAGCAGAAAATTTTTCAAAAATAAAAGACGTTAATTTACAGAAAGCTTTTATTGAAACTGGAGGAGATTTGAAAAAAATGGATAAAGTTGTTAAAGAGTTTACCGATAATTTAAATACTCAAAAATTAACTAGAGGAATAATTGCTAGTACTAAAGATCTTTCAGGTTTTTCAAATTATTGGCAAAGTGTTCTTTCCTTTTTTGGAGGAAAAACTTCTTTTGACGTTTCTACAAATTTAGATACAGAAAATATAAATAACTTAATTTCAGCATTATCGCAAATAAATGTTCCTTCTAATAGATTGCAGTTTAAAGGAAAATCACTAGCAAATAGAATTCAAGAGGCTAAAGCAGAATATAGTAAAACTACAGGCGTTCCTGCTGAAAAAGTTGTTCTTGACAATTTAGATGATATTCAAAATCAATTTGCTTCTGAATTTGCACAACAAAATAGTGATTTTATAAACGAATTAACTGAAAAAGCTAAATTTGCAAACGAAGAAGAAAAACAAAAATATAAAGAAAAAATAGGTTCGCTTTTAGCTCGTTATTATGAATTTATAAATCAAGGTTTAAGTGAAAGAGAAATAACTCAAAAAAATGCTTCGATAGTCAGTCGTCTTTCACAAACAGCGGTTCAATCTTTTTCTCAGATTTTTAAAATAATTGAAAATCAATTTAAAGATTTAGCTTTTAATATTGCAATGGATTTTGAAAAAAATAGCGCTAAAAATAGAGTTGAAAACATATTGTTAGATTTCACAACAAATTTTAATGATGAGATGTCTAGTTTTGTATTAAAAAATTTACCTGATCTTGATAAATTTAGATTGGCACCAATAGTCGCAAGACAGAAAAAGGAATCATCTTTTAGAAAATTAAGTTTAGAGTCTTCAGATTTTGAAATAAAACAAGCTAGAGATAGAAGCTTGTTTTTAATGGAAGGCGCTCAAAATTTAACTAAAAATTTTAAAGAACAAATGTTAGATTCAGAACAAAATGCTAAATATTTTCTAGAGAGCATTCTGCCTGATTTAAAACAAGGTAATTATGATGTTAATGTTGGATCTGTAGCTCAAAAAATGTTTGAAAGAAGACAAAAAGATTTAATTGACTATTCTGCTTCTTTAGAGTCAAGAGGTTTAGGGATTACAAGCGTTTCTGGATTAAATGGAAGAAGAGGTGCGCCTTTAGATTTAAATAATCCAGAAATGATAAGATCGTTGCAGACATCTATATCTCAAAGATTAAATATTAAAGATTTAAATCCAAAAGATAGAGAAGATCTTATTAAATTAAATGATAAACTTATTTTAGCTGAAAGAGCTAGCGCATTTTTAAGAAATCAAAACGCTCAAGATGAAATAAATAATGCATTAAAAGTTCAAAATTTAGAAAAAATTAAATTTGATTTAATTGCTGAAAACGCTAGAAAAGAATTTGAATTAAATCAAACTCTTTCTAAAGAAAGAATGAAAGCTCAAGAAATCATGGCCGTGGAAGAAGCTAAAATTCAATCAGAAAATTTGATCAGAACGAAAAGTATGGAAGCTGCGAGCAAGCGTTTAGGATTCGGCGCTGATTTATTTAAAGCGCAGAGAGAAGGTAGAATATCAGATATTGAAAGAAATCTTTCTGATCCAAGATTAGAAGCTGGTTTAGGCGTTAAAGAAATAACTGAAAGAAGAATTAAAGCAGAAAGAGAAATACTAGAAGAAAGAAGAAAAATTGAAGATCAAGCTTTAGCTACTGAAATAGCTCAAGCTCAAATGCAATTATTAGCTGAAATACAAAATACTAATGCGTTAGAACAGTTAACTAAAGCTGTATTAGCAATGACTAGTTCTAATTTAATAACAGATTTAGGAGGTCAAGATCAAATAAATAGGATTGAAGAGTATATTAGAAATCAATTACCCACAGGTCAATTAGGAGAAGCAACATCTATGCGTGATATAAATTTTGATGTTGATAGAGAATTTGGAAAAGGTTCTTATGGTAAATATTTAGCTTACAAGAGAAACGAAGAACAAAGACAGCTTTTAGATAATAATGCTGCCAATATTGCTAATATGAGAGAGCAGTTAAAAAAATCTGGTAACTTTAAAGATGAACAATTAACTTATAATAATTTAGAAAATTTAGCTAAACAAAATCCATTATTTGCAGATCAAGTCCAATTATTAAAAGAACAATATGATAAACGTAAACAAATTTTAGATATACAAAGAAGTAGTGTAGATAAAGATCAAGCTCAAAAAGATGCTTTGGCAAGACTTAATGCTTCTTTTATTGGAAATATGGCTTTAGGTCTTGGAGGGCTAAGAAAAGAAGGAGATGATATGTTCTTAAAATTAGGTAGAGATCTTCCTAGAATGTTTGCAGATGGAATGGTAGATGGAATAAAAGCTGTAATTCGTGAATCAGATAATTTAGGTGACGCTTTAATGGGTATTGCATCAAAATTTCTTGATGAAATAAGCACAACGTTGATGAGATCCGGCATGTATCAAATATTAGGAAGTATAGGAATGGGCATTCCAAGTGTGCAAACAGCTCTTGGAGGTAAACAAAAAGGAGGCGTAATTCGCGCTCAAAATGGAATGTTCGTTTCTGGAACTGGTTCTGGAGATAAATATCCAGCATTACTTGAGAATGGTGAATACGTTTTAAATAGAAGAGCGGTAATGGCGATGGGCGGTCCTGCTGCTCTCGACACTCTTAATTTTAGCATGGCTCCTCGTTTCGCCTCTGGAGGTTCATTTGGATTTGATTTAGCAAGTTCTAAATCCGATGCCGAAAACATTGCAAAAATGGAAAGTCTAATGACTAGCGAAGGTTTAGAAAATAGTCCTTTATATAAAGAATTATCTGATGCTGAAAAACAAAGACGAGAAGAAGATAGAAAAAAGAGATTAGCTAGAAAACAACAAAGAGCGGCTTTGATTGGACAATTTGCTGCTGCTGGTATTACACTTGCTATCGGTGCTGGTTTGAGTAATGTAATGAAAAATACTGAGTTAACTAAATTGCAGAAAATATCCGATAAAATGCAATCAAATCCTTATGGATATAAATTTACAGCCAGTGAAATGAAATTATATAATAAAGGAGTTTCAAAAGGTATGTTGTCTCCTTCTGGTCAATTAATAGGTGCTGGAATGAATACTCCTAGAACAGGTATAAGCAGTGTATTGTCTCCAAAAGCATTTATTGACCCAAGAAGACAAACTGGTGGTTTAATTGGTTCTCGCTTATCCGATACAATTCCCGGTTATATGGAAGGAGGATTATATAGTTCATCAATAGTTAAAAAATATGGAACTGGTATGCAAGGCGGCGGTTCTTCTATAATGGCAGCTGGAAATAATAGCTCTACAGTCAATAATAATACGAATGCTAATAATTCGTTTAATTTTAATACAACGGTTCAAAGAGACGGAACTATAAAAATGGGGGCAAATACTACAAGTTATCAACAACAAGATGTTGAGCTTTCTAAAAACTTAAATGCTAAAATGTATGCTGTAGTTACTGAGGTTATAAGAAAAGAAAAGCAATTTGGTGGTTCGCTAGCAGGAATAAGAAATTAAAATGAAAAGCGCATTACTTAATTACGAAAATATATTTTATTTGAATAATACAACCATTTCTGGAATAACATCTATTAATGGAAGTTATAATATAAATTATGAACCTATTAAAACAATAGGTGTTGGATACAATAAACAAGTAATTGCTGAAGTGCCGGTTGCTAATTTTTCTATTGCTAAATATTTATTATATAATGATCCTTTTTTACCTTTTACTGGAGAAAATGCCAATAAAACTGCTAAATCTTTTAAAGGAAGTATAAACTATAATGGTAAAAAATTAGGTTTTTTATCTGGTTATTTAAATGCTTTTTCTTTATCGTGTTCGGTTGGTGAAGTGCCTTCAACAACAGCGGATATAATAGTTTATGGAGACTTAGGTCCAAGCTTAGATGCGTCAGGTAATTTCAAGCCACCAGAGTTATTCGTGCCACAAGTTAAAGATATCGTATTGACTTGTAGCGGATCTTCTTCAAATAGGATAACTAGTTTTGATTATTCTATAAATTGTCAAAAACAACCAGTATATACTTTGAACCAAAGTGGAATTTCTTTTTCTGGACCAACGGGACCAACGACACCGATTCCAAATTATATTCCAAGCGAAGTATTATTAAATGTTCCAATAGAAATTGATGCTAACTTCACATTAGAAGTAGACGATTATCAAAGCAGATCATTATATAATATATTAACTAATGATACAGATACAAATTTTAATATAGTTATAAAAGGAAAAGTTTTTCAGAACACTTCTTTAGTAACCAGTGATATAGAAGGATTCAATGCAAACAATGGGGTTACAATTTTTAATCAAAGTTTTTCTAATGTTAAACTCGTATCACAGCAATTTAATACATCAGCAGACGATGTTTTAAGTGTAAATTTAAGTTATAAAGGTTATCTAAATAGTTAATATGAGTACACCATTAGCTTCATTTCCAGCAAAACTAGGCTCAAGCGTTGTTTCTAGTGATATATTTTTTATATCAGATTCAACATCCGCAAATAACAATAAGATAACCACCGAAGAGCTTTCAAAAGCTTTCACGGGTTTATACGCACAAACGGCTCAAGGGTTTACAATATTTGAAAATACTGAAAATTATGGTTTATCAATAAGCGGTGCGTATGGTTTTGTCGGCATTAATGATAGAACTCCATTTGTTTCATTAGATGTGGTAGATAATTTAACAGCTACAAATGGTTCGGGTCAAATTAGATTAAGCACCTTAGATTCAGGAAGAAAAATAGCTTTTTCCTTGTCTGATCCAAATGTTTATTATCAATTTAGCAAAAAACCTAATGATACTAAATTATATCTTGAATCTTCTATTAATAGTGGATCGACGTTTACTAATTTATTTGTAGTAGATCAAAGTGGTAATTTTGGTATAACTAATTCTACTGACGCTTTAAGTAATAAGTTCTTAGTAAGTGGTTCATCAGTTCAGTTTCAAAATTCAGGTAATGCAATACTTTTTGATCCATATAACGGAGAAATTAAAACAAGCGCAACAGATGAAGCTTTATTAATAAATTATAATAACATTGGAGATATAAATATAGGTAGAAATGCTGTTTATGTTGATAATAGTTTGAGTGCGCCAAAAATAGGACTTGGACATAATCTTCCAGCATATTTATTGCATCTCAGTGGCATAGGTCAATTAGCTAGATTTCAATCTAGTAACGCTCAGTCTTACGCAAGTTATAAAAATAGTACTGCAACTTCATATTATGGAATGCAGTCTAATAAAATATATTTTGGATCAGAAAGTTCGTTGAGTGAAAAGAATTTAGTATATTCTATTGCAGGTAGCGGATTTCTTGGTTTAGGTACTACAGGGCCTGCTTATAAATTAGACGTTAGAACTACAGATCCTACTGATAGTACACCAGCTTCGTTTCAAAATACGGATACGCAAGGGTATTGTCAAGTAGTTATTGCTTGTAACAAAGCTTTTGGCGGTGGCGATACTGGACCAAGAAATAGTTTAGTTACATTTTCAAGATATGATGCCACTCCTGATACTCAAAAATGGTCTATTGGTAATCTATATAATGATACTACATTTACATCATTAAATGATTATTTTGTTTTTGTAAAAAATGGTTATGGTGGAATCTCTCCTGATGTAGTTGCAAAATTAAGTCCAGCAGGTAGTTTAGATATTGATGGAAGTTATACTAGTAGTGATAGTTATTGTAAAGGGAAATTTATTCAAACATATCAAACTAGAGTAACTGGTTTTGATGTTTATTTTAGCGCAATTAATCCTAATTCTGATATAATTCCAAGCGGAAATAATTATTTACATGCTCCTTTTACAATAACTCCATATGCAGGTTCTGTAGAAAAAGTTTCTATTTTTACTTCCGATACTGATGCATTATCAAGCTCATATAGATTTGAGATATCGGTAATTACTCCAGCTTATAATCCTGCGGTTCCAAGTGAATTTGTTACGGGTTTTTATGTAAGTCCACCAAGTGATCCTGTAGCTTATCCTACTAGTGGTATAATTGGTGCAAGCTATTTTAACACTATAAATCCAAATGTTATATATTCAAAAACTAAAGCAAATATAAGTGGATCAACCAGTTTTAATTTAGGTCAACTTTTACAATTTAGATTATGTGAACCAACTGGCGGTAAAAGCACAGCAGTTGATTTTACAGTAGTTTCAACAATTGCATATACTATAACTTAATGAGTAAATATATAAAATATGAAAACATAGATTTTCGAATTAATAATAATATTTTTTATTCGAAATCTGTGCAGCTTTCATTGAATACTAATATTTCGCCAATTCTTTTATCGGATGGGTCTTTATTAAGATATGCACCAGAAAATACTATCGTTGGATCTTTGGATACAGATTTTTATTTAACTGGATCTTTGCCTTCATTTCTAGAACCAACTTCAAATTTAGAGTCTTCAATTGAATGCATTTTTGCTGGTGTTAAAATAACAGATTGTTATTTAAAATCTATATCTTTTAATGTATCAAATTTTTCACCAATTCTTTTAAAAGCTAACTTTGACTGGTATGGGAAATTAAATTCGACGAATAGTACAACTGATATGCGACCATTTTATTCAAATAGAAATCCTAGCTTATCAGAAATATCACACGCTAATAATACATATTTGATTGATACAAATAAAGTTTTTGGTTTTTCAGAAATATTTAATTTTAATTATTCAGAATCTGTGGATAGAATTCCTTTTTTTGCAAATGATCAGATAACACCTTTTAGAGTTGCTAAAACTAATAAAATGAAATCAATTTCTGTTGAGGGCAATTTTCCAAAAAAATCAAACGTTTTAGAAATACAAGGAACGACAACTAATTGCGAATTATATTTAAAAGATTATAGTTCTAATCTTTTGAAAACTTTTAATATTTCTGGAGTTATCGAATCTCGTTCTTTCAATGTAACAACAGATGGTTTATTACAAAGTTCTTTAGCGATAACACAACGTTTAGCACCACTTAGAAATACATTATGAGTAAATTTTTAGATACGCAATTTTCAGTTACTGGGATTAAAAATTTTTATGCTGGAGCTTCATACGATCAATATGATTTGGTTGATTTTCAGTATTATACTGGTAATGCAATTTATCCAAAAGATTTGTCAGGTCTATTTGCATGGTTTAATTTAGATAATTTAAATAATTTAGAATTTGATAGTTCTGGAAAGATCTCTGCTTGGTATAATTCTGCTCCAGGTCATTCTGCTGAAAATTTATATAATTTTGATACGTCTGATAATACTAGACCGAAATACAGTCAAGATAAAAACGCTGTAGTTTTTGAAGCTAATGCTGATATAGGAACTCTTAATCAATTATATACTCATCCTACTTCTCCAAATTTTTCTGGTTTTTTAACTGGAGATAGATGTTGGTTTATTGTTTATGAATTTGATAGTTTAAGATCAGGTAATTTAACTACTCCTCAAGGTTATTATGCTAATTACGCAACGATAATAAATACAGATGAAAAAAATATTTCAACTGCATCTACTGGTTATTTAGGTGTTTATGGAAATAATTCTGATAATATTATCAACTCTAATGTTTTAGCTAAATCTCAAGAATTTGTTATGGATAGTAATCCAGCAAATTTATATCCGACAGCTTCATCTTTAAATTCAGCTTTTTCTTCAGCAGATTTATTGAATAAAAATATAATTTCCATAGTTAAAAATAACACCACTAATAATTTAATATTAAGAAACAATGGTCAAGAAATTTTAAATATAACAACTACAAATTTTGCAAGTGGTTGCGCTAGCTTAAGAATAGGAACCGCTGGTAATTTTCATGGAGTTGTCCCTGCTGGTGCTGTTTATAATTATGATGCTAGCAATATTTCAATAAATGAAATACTCGGATATAGTGCGCTACCAACAAACGAACAAATAACTGGTTTAGAAAAATATTTATTTAAAAAACATTTTTTAAATTCTGATAATTTATATATAGCTAAAGATGATTTTACAGCTTCGTCTTATCAATACAGTCCGATAAATTTAACTGGCGCTTTAAATCTTACAAAAGATATCGATTTTATTTTTAATAAAACATATGGTTGCTCTGCCAGTTTTTCAACAAAAGCTATAAAAGCAAATTATGGAGACGGTTATTATACAAATGTTATACCAAATATTAATAATATTATTACTAATTTTACTTTGAGTTATAATGGATTGACGGACAAACAGGCAAATTCTTTAATCGGTTTTTTTCAAAACAGTTTTGAATATCAGCCATTAACGCTAACATCTTCTTATGAAAATGTCGAGATAGATTTATTTTATCCTTACAAGGATAATGCAAAAATTTATTTCGAAAACTTAGATCAAAAATGCGTTGATTCAAATATTAATAATATAACAATAAATTGTACGACAGCCTACGATTCAAGCTTAGATTATAAAGGATATTTAGTTACAAATGAAGAAGTTATAAGATTTTTCGATTTCGCTAAAGTTTATAATTATAATGATGTTGTTTATTATAAAAGCTCATCATTAGAAGGTGGTTATTATTGGTTCACGGGACAAAATCCAACTTTAGTAACTTCAGAACAAAGCCCAACAGGATCAAATAGTTTATTTACAAGAGATTTTTATTTTAAACCAGATCTTGATTTTTCTATACCTGTAAAGCCCAGATTTTTAAAAAATGAATATGAGTTAACGTCCGTTACTTTTGAACAAGATGGTATAAATAAAAATATTTTAGATCTTTCTTTAACTTTTAATGGGCGTTCTGATAAAGAAGCTATTGCTATTTTAAAATTTTTAGATGCTCATTGTGGTTTTAAATTGTTTGAATTTATTCTACCAGAACCTTATAATAAAAATATAACTGTTTATTGTCCAGAGTGGAATCACACATATAAATTCAAAGACAATCACGATATATCTGTTAAATTTTTAGAGTTTAAGGGAAAAACCGCTTCTGATATATATTTCAATACTTTACTATCGTTATGACATATACAAATATTACAGGAGTTAACGTGGGAAATTGTTTAACTGGTTTTGGAATTCATTTTCCAGTTACTGTTATAAATGATGGTAATTCTGAAGTTCTTTATTCTTTTGCGGTCACTAATTCTACCAATTTTTCTTTATCTAGTTCTTCAGTTAGTTTATATCCAAGCAATTCTGGCGTATTTGATATCTTTTATAAACCTACAATAGAAGGTTTGGCGCAAGATGAAATTTCTGATATAACTATAAACTCTGTATCGGTTGAAGATAATTCACTTGATCCAAGCGGAGTTATAACAATTAAAGCTACTGGTCGTAGTATCATCAATATAACAGGCGGAAATCCAAGATCATTTAGGGTGGTTGGAAGTTTTTCCGCTAATGATGGTCCAAAATTTAATTTTTATTGGAAACATCCAACTGGAATAACTGGAGATAATTTACATAATTATTTTATTACTGGATATAATTTGCAATTGTCTAGCGATTCAGATTTTGATCCATTGTTATATACAAAAGAAATAAATATCTCATCAAATACAAATTTAAATCCTAAGTATGCTAGTTATTATGGTTTTAATGATGAAGATATTTTCACATCAATAACGAAAAATGATTTATCTTCATTAGCACTAGATACACCTTATTATGCAAGATTATATACATGTACTGTTAATAATACAGGCGTTAGCGTATACGCTTCTGGAGTAAATTCTAAAACTGATGGTTTACCATCAGAAATAGCCGTTGGATATTCTGGGACTCCTATTGCAATAAAAATAGAAAAACAACCACTAAATGTATATATCGAAGCTAATCAATATACATCAATGTATGATTTAGATTCAAAAATATTAAGTTTGGTTGGCAGCAGTGCAGATATGTCTTTTTATTCTGGTATAAATATATATTTACCAGAAAATTCTATTTTTAGATCTGATAATACTGCTTTGCCAGCCATTAAATTAGATGGTGTTTATTTAAATTTTACTGGTTCTACCACTTTGCTGCCTAGTAATGATACTGTTGTTAATATATATGTTCCTACTAGTACGGTTATAGCGGGTCAACATGGGAAAGGTGGTAAAGTTAAATTTAATAATAATATACAAACTAATAAAGCGCAAGGAAATTTTACTTGGGAATATTATAATTTTACGCAAGATATAACTACACAGCAAAATAATACAACTCAAGCTTATAATAACACGAATCAAAAAGAAATATATGATACTTCAAATGGGGGACCAGCTATTTCATTGAAATTACAAAGCAACAATCAAATTCAAGAAATAAGAAAAGATATAAAATATAAAATCCATTCGCAAGTTGGTTCTAGAATTTATTCTGGAGGTGGAGGTACTAAAGCTGGTATTCATATTGTAGGAGGTAATGGGGCTTCATCTTTTCAATTTTTAGGATTTCAATCATCAGATACACAAGATAATTCTATGTATCCAATGTATTTTCCAGTAAATGGAAATTTATCTAACAATAATTTATATATAAATTGGAACGTTTATTATAGAAATAATTTTGGTGGATCTATTAAATCAAGCACTGTGTCTCCTGCTTTTCCTTACTGGGGAGAAGTAGGATTCAATAAAAGCATTTTTTTAAATAGAAAAGCGGATTTAAATAAAGAAACAAATGAATATTTATTTTCTACTGTTATAAATAGCGCTCCACCTGATTTGGGCGTTGATTTTTATGGAGATCAAATTAGTAATTATCGTTATGAATTTTTACCAATAAATAATTTAACTGAAAATCGTCAGCCGGGATACCTTGTCGAATCATTATCAGAAAGTTATGTAAAATTATTTATCGCTAATTCTTCATTTATACCAACTGATTATACTTTTAGATTTGCAAATAATGGACTTACTAGCGCAACAAATTGGACAGGGGGAACATCAGCTAGTCCAAGTTTATATACTTTATCTAGTACTAATGCTGGCGATTATGTTTCTAATTTTGAAAGTTTATCATATAAGGCTTTAAGATTAAAACAAAATAAAGATATTCACATTGATTTTTCGAGTTCAATTAATAAAAATTGCAAAAATTTTGATATGTTTTTTGTTTGCGCTTTCGACAGTATAGCTTTGAATCAAGGAACAAATACTGTTGCAAAATTATTTGACTGGACTTTAACTAGTTCCGCAAATAATACAGTCAAAAATCAAATTTCAGTTTTTAGGCTTACAGAAAATCAGACAACTTATACATCAAAAGATGATCTAATATTTGATTTTAAATTATTGCCATTGGTTAATCAAAAAGACGAATCTTCGATAACAAATTTTGCTTTTACAGGAATAGCTACAAAAGATATTCAAAAAATATCGAAACCTTTGAGTGGAAGTGGAAGTTTTAGACCTTTTATAATAAATATTTCTAGATATTCAGATACTTATTATATTTATGTTAACGGCATTTTATTAAAAACAACAAATTCGTTAGGTGGTCCTAGCAACATATTGTCTTCAACCGCTAATTTAATAACGAATTTAAATTCAACTACATTCAAGTTGATCAATTCATCATCTTTTTATATTAATTATTTTGATATTTTATTTTATAGTAGGACTATAACTGCTTCAGAAAGACAGCAAGTTAATAATTATTTAACTAACTCTTATTTAAATTTATTTGCGGGAAGCCTGGCCACAGAATTAGATCTTAAATCTAATGCGTATGCTTATAGATTACCGAATATTTTTAATTTAGCTGGTAAATCTTAACTTTATGAATACTTTTTTTAAATTAGATAATTATGTCGTTTTAGACCTTTTTGAACTACAGTTAGAAGCTACGGAGGGTTATTTAAGATTTCATGGTTCAAAGAATTTTTCACGCGATATAATTTTTCAGGGTCAAACTTATATTTTTATACCATGTGAATTGTCTAATATAGAATCTTCTTCAAATGGAAAACAATCTAAACCAACAATAAAAATTGCAAATATAAATAATTATATTTCATATATTTTGAAAGATAGATCTGATTTAATTGGAAACGCTTTTAATAGAAAAAAGATTTTGGCTAAAGATTTAGATTCTGAAAATTTTGAAAATGGTATAAATCCATTCGGTATTTCTAATTTTAAAACTCATATCGCTTTTGATGAATTTATTGTAAATTTAAAAAAATTAGAGAATAAAGAACATGTTGAAATTGAATTAGCGACAAAAATTGATTTGCAAAATTTAAACATACCAGCAAGAAAAATAACAAATGATACTTGTTCTTGGTGTTATAGATGTTATGGGTGTAATTATGGAAATACTTCAGATTATGAAGGTCCAGTTGTAATTATATCTCAATATTCACCTAATGCATTACCGAGTAAAGATTATTTTCTATCCTTAAATTCTTATGATGTCGGTATTCCTATAGCAGATGAAAATGATAAAACATTTTTATCTAGTTATAAAGCTAATCTAGCGAATAATTCATATAATTTATCTACATTGAGATATAGTGGTCAATGGTCTCCAACTGCGATTTATAATTCTGGTGATTTTGTTTATTTAGATTATTTGCCCAATGTGTTAACGAATGGAACTAATGCTTCAACCGTCAATCTATCAAACAAATCTAAAAACTTTTATGTTTGTATTGAAAGTGATATTATCAATAAACAACCGGATATGAATACAGATGTATGGAAACAAGATCAATGCTCTAAAACTTTAAGAGGCTGTTTATTAAGATTTCAAGATTATATTGTTAAAGATAGTAATGCAGTATCAAATAAAGCTTTACCTTTTGGTGCATTTCCATCGACATTTCAATATGATAATAAATCCTGAGTTGCTAGATCAAATTAAGTCATATTGCAATAAAAACCCTTCAATTGAAAACTGTGGTTTTATTGTAGAAGATTCTGGGAAATTGTCTTTTGTACCAGTAGATAATAAACACCCTGATTCTATAAATTATTTCGTTGTTTCTCCTAGAGATTATCTTAATATAAAACAAAAATATAAAATAAAATATTTATTTCATAATCATAGATCTGAAGCATCTTTTTCTAATGTAGATATTCATTATCAAAAATATCATGGTATGAATATGTTGTTATATATATTAGATACCGATGAATTTAAAGAAATAAAGTGTAAATAAGTCTATGGTTAATGTTAAATTACATGGTGTTTTTGAGGATTTCATAAAAACAGAATGGAACTTAAATGTTTCTTCTGTATTAGAAGTTTTTGAAGCTATAGAGGCAAATAGTAGTAAATTAATATCAACTTTAGGAACTTTTAATGAATATTTAAGTTATTTTATTATTTATGTAGATGATAAAATTATGCCTCCAGAATATTTGAATTCTCCAATTTTAAAGAAAAATTCTAAAGTTGAGGTTGTTCCTTTTATATTTGGTTCCGCTGAATTAGCTATTGGTATAGCTTTAATGTTAATTGGTACTGGAATTCAAATGTTAATAACAAAATTATTAACACCAAAATCTCCTACAGATGTCAAAACAACTTCTAGATTATTTAGTAATTACGAAAACGTTACGATGAGAAATGTTGCGGTTCCAATAGGATATGGAAGATGTAAAGTTGGATCTATTGTTGTATCTAATAATATATCGTTTTCAATCTATACGGCTTCAAGTTTAAATTCTCAATTATTAGAGTATTATAAAGATTATGTTATTGTAGGAGAAAATTAATATATTTATGAAAATAATACCTTCGCCTTCAATACAAGCTGCTTTTGGTTTATCTTTTACTAATGCAAATCAAAATTTAGAAACTGAATCTTTTTATGATGTTTTAGATTTAGTGTCAGAAGGGCCAATTGAGGGTTTGGTTGATTCAAATGGTCAAACAGTAAATTATATTAACACTAACTCTTCTGATGTTCAAACATTAAGCTATGGTATTTATTACAATGATGTGCCAATAAGAGAAAAAAATACAGATTTATATAATTTTTCTGGTTCTAAAATCTCTTTTACTACTGGCGATCAATCTAAAAATTCTATATCTACAAGCACAGCTATTTATGATTATAAAATTAAACTTTATGATATTTCATTGGGCGCGATTCTTTTGGCATCTAGAAATAATTTTAAATTATCTTCGGTTCCTGTAAAAGCTTGCCCGAATATAAGTTATGATTTTTTTACAGATAAAAACGCTAACACGAATCAAAAGACATATATAGCTTTTAAAAACTATTCTCGTCCGTTTTCGCATTATGTAAAAAATAAATATGCAACTTCTTTAAATTTAAATATTGGTGTTGAAAGTTTATACAATCTTTCAGAAAATGGATCTGTTTTATGTTCTGATCTGCGTCTTATTGTAAACGTTTCCAATTTAACGCAAAAAGAAAATTTTTATCTTTATGTGCAAGGTTCTTTTGTTGCTAAAGGAGGAGCAATTGTTTTACCTTTTGAAATAGTTTTTGAGGAGATAGATAAAAAAATTAATTTATTTCCAGAAATTGTTGTAAATGTTTATAGTTTATCTGAAAAAATAACTTATACTAGCAATCAAAATAGAAATGTTTATGTTGATTCGGTTGTAGAAAAAATAGATTATCCATTTTCTTATCCATATTCCGCTTTATGTAGAAGCGTTGTAAGTTCAAAACATTTTAATAATATACCTACTAGGACATATGACTGCAAACTTTTGAAAATAAAAGTTCCAGAAAACTATGATGGTGAGGCAAGGGAATATGATGGAGATTGGTCAGGTAATTTTAGCAGAACTTTAAAATGGACTAATAATCCAGCATGGATTTTTTATGATCTTTGTATTAATAGTCGCTATGGAATGGCGAAAGGTAAATTAAATGAAACTGATTTGAATAAATGGCAGTTATTATCAATATCTAAATATTGTGATGAACTGGTTAAAACAAATGCTGGTACAAAATATGATCCTGATTATTTTTATTTTGAAAATTCTTTGAGTTATGGAGATTCTGGATTTAATACAATAACTTTTTCTACAGGATTGACAGAAGCTCAACTACAAGAAAAATATCCAATAGGATATACTTTATATATTTATGATTTAAAGAATACTTCAGGCGAGTATATTAATGAAAATTTTAAAAAAGTTATTTTAACAGCTAGAGTTTCATCTAATATTGCTACTTTATTTTTATGTAATGATTTTGGACCAAGAAAAATTTTAGAATCAGATGTTAGTGGGGTTTTATTTTCAACTTTACAGAAAATAATCGCTAATACTCCAACATTTAATGTCGAAAATATAATTAAAAACATAATAGCATCATTTTTTATAAATGCGGCTTCAGGTATAAATCCAAATAATTCGGATACATTGCCGATATCTATTAATCACACGTCCAAACGTATTTTTGAAAAATCTTTAAATGTTAAAAGTGGATATTGTGTTGCAAAGCATAGTGATTATCAAGATTTTCTAGAACCTCGTTTTTCTTGTAATTTAATTTTAAATAGTGAAAATGAGGGTTTAAAAGCTTTAACTGATTTAGCATCTATTTTTAGAGGGATGTTTTATTTTAAAAATGGAATGCTTAATTTAACAAGCGATGTTAAGCAAAATAGTGTTTATATATTTACGAATTCAAACATTAAGGATGGTTTATTTACATATTCATCTGGAGATTTAAATAATTTATTTAGTGTTGCAAAGGTTAAATATTCTGATAAAAATGATAATTTTAAAGATAAAATTATATATGTCGAAGACGCTCAATTAATAAGACAAATAGGTCTTGTAGAAAAAGAAATTTTAGGTTTTGGAGTTACTTCTAAGTATGAAGCTCAAAGAATAGGTAAATGGTATTTAGCGACTGGTAAACTAGAATCAGAAATAGTAAATTTTATATCAGGATTTGAAGCGTCTATTTTACAAATCGGAAATATTATTCGCATATCGGATTCATTAAAAACATCATCGGTTATATATGGAAAATTGACAAGACTAGATGTTGTTAATAAATCTATATATATAGATAGAGAGGTTTCTGAAGACTGTTTGGGTAAATTAATAAGAATATTTTCTTTAATAAATAATAATCCTATAGAATTGATGTTTTCTGTTTATGAAGTTGATAACAAAAATTTAAAGCTAAAGATATTGCCTTTTACTTATATGAACTGGAATATTGTTCAAAAGATATCTTCGGGAGATGATGGAAAAACTTTGATGTCTTCGTCTGCTTCAAATCCTGATGGATGGGATAAAAAGGCTTACACAAATAAAAGTTATATAGATAATTGTCAAATAATTTTTCAAAGTCCTTTTGCTATAAATGATCGCCTTGTGGTAGGAATATCTGAAATTAATAACATATCAGTTAATCAGAATGATATTGATTATGGTTTTTATATTGTAGGAAATGGCACTACGGCTTCATTATCTGTAATTTTAGACGGTGTTATTCAGCCAGCTTTAGCTTCTCCATATGATACAGTAACATCAAATGATGTTTTGAAAATAACTTATGATGGAAAAGAGGTTAATTTTCTTAAAAATGATATTGTTGTTTGTAATTCTATATCTAGAACTAAAGGCAAATCTTTATATGGGGTCGTTGCTTTATATGAAAACTTTAGTAAAGTTTCTAATCTTAGTTTTTCAAAATTTCCAGATTACGAATATGGTCAATACGCTGCATTAAGATCAGATGCTAATTTTGTAGTCTATTTAGAAGAAGATTACTCAAGTCATGATTTATATAGAATAATAAATATAAATGAAGTTTCTTCTAATGAATACGCTATAACAGCTATGAAATATGATGAAGAAAAATTTAATATTGTTGAAAATAATGAATATGTTAATAATCAACAGGATAAACAAAAACAAATTGTTTTTTCTACAGATAATTTTATCAGTCAGCTGTTCACAAATACTGAAGTAAGTTTAGCGATTAATAATGGTAGCGGCCAAACAAGAGCAATTAGTTTTGCTCAGGCTGTAAATACTCAATATGATTACAGTTTTACAATTGAAAAAGAAGTTTTAAACGATCAGTTTAGTAACTCTATTTATGATGAAGTTTACATTGATTTCAAATTTTTATTTGCGATTTTGAATAATAGACAGAATTACGATACTTTTGGATTAATGTGTGTAATTAATAGAAACGGTAAAACAATGAAATTTAATATACTGAAAGAAGATGCATTTGTTGTTAAAGTGTTTCTTGGAGAAACATCAATTGGTTCTTATACAGCTAAAACAGATATTGATTTTTATGCTTTTGACAGAAATTATAAAATAATAAACGTGTAAAATAATTTATGCCTTTATTAACAAATAGTTCTGTATCTTATGCTGATCCTTTTATTGTTAGTAATGTAAAATTTAATTTTACTAGTTCTTTGTCTGTTGCTGATTATAGTCAGTCAGCTTCGTTATTTGGTCTTGATCAATCAATTTCATTTGTCAGTGGAGCTTTAAGGGAAAATGAGATTAATTTATCTTGGGAAGTTATCAGACCAATAACTAAAAATATTTTGTCTAATCGGATAATTGAAGAAGGGTTTTCTGGTTTTTCTGTTGCTTTTTACGATAAAAATAGAAATTTTTTGTTTAATGGCCCGAATTCTTTCTCTTCTACTTCATATAATATATCTGTAGAAGATTTATATAATAGTTTTGAGAACATAACTGGTTTAGAAAATATAAGCGCTTTAAATAGTTTTTTTATTGATATAGTTTCGACAGATAATAAAGGTTTGAAAAGCACTGGTGTTGCTTTAGTAGATTTTAGTAATGTAGATGTTTCTATTACAGATATATCTATTAATAATAATGTAAATTTAACGTTAGATTATTCTAATTTTGATGCGATTAATTATGTTGATGTATATGTAACTACAGGAAGTTATTTTAATTTTGCTAGCGGTCAATTTTTATATAATCAAAGCTATTTTTATCCTAATATTTCAAACATTGAAATACCTGATTTAAATACATTAGATCAACAAAATGTTTCTACTGATAATTCATTGCGAGTTCCATATTTTGTTCATGTTGTTCCTTATAATTATTTAAATAGTGGAGAAGCCGTGGTTTCTTCGGGAATAAAACCATTATCTTATGATTCTAACTCGTTTCCATTAAAAATCACTAATCTAACGGGTTACGCTTTTTATGATTTTAATAATAGTGATAAAGATTTAAACTTACAAGCTTTTATGTCTTGGGACGCTATTCAATCGTCTCAAGATAGTTCATTTCATATTTTTATTGAGCAAAGCGGAAAAAATAATACTAAATATGATTATTATGTACAAAATTTCTTTGTTGAAAATATAAATTCTATTGCTGGTGGAACAGGAACGGGCGCGTACTCTATAACAGGAAATGTTTTTAAAAATTATGGATCTTCTGGTATTCAGTGGGTAGATCATACAATTTATGTAGATAATTTTGGATCGTATCCTACAGGTTTATATTCAAGTGGTTACAATGATTTAAAATATATTTCAGAAATAAGAATACCTTCCGGTTATTTGGAAAGTTCTGAAATTTTTTTAAATTATGGATATACTGGAGGCAATAGTTTTCAGTTCTTACCTTCAGGAGGTCAATATAGCGGAAATGTATATACTGGTTTTTATTCAGACTCAAGATATACAAATACATCTTTAAATTATAATTCAGGATTTTTAGATCTAAATTCTAGTTTTACTGGTATTTGTTTAGCAAGAAGAATTACTGGATTTGCTGATTTTGTTCATAGTTTATATAATCCATCTTTTGTTTTTCCAATTACAGAAGATTCTGATTATTTTGTAAAAGTAAGAGCTATAAATTCTGACGAAACTGTTTCGGAGTTTTCTGATCCTATTTGTATATCTTCTGATTATATAAACAATATTGTAAATTTATCTCCATTAAGCGGCAAAAAAGTTATTGACGGTTCAGGAGTTGCTAATTATATACCAAAATTTTCAGATTTAGACACTTTAACTACAGGAACGCTATATTATAGCGGTTCTAATAATTTAGTATTTACAGAACTTCCAACAACTACAACTTCTGAAAATTTATATAAGTTAGTAATTGAAAATAATATTGTTAAAAAACAATTGGATACTGGTAATGGTACTGCTTTGATTGATGAATTTACTCAAGCAAGTCATGGATTCGTTGTTGGTGATATTGTTAGATTCGATGGAACTACATGGTATAAAGCGCAAGCTGATAGTGCCGAACACGCTGAAGTTCAAGGTGTAGTAAGAACTATTGTTGATTCAAATACTTTTAAATTGGTATATGATGGATTGATTGAAGGATTAAGTGGTTTAACACCGGGGCAGGTTTATTTCTTGTCAGCAACTACAGCGGGTGCGGCAACAACAACGGAGCCAAGTAATTTTGGAGAAGTTTCTAAACCTGTCTATTTTGCATTAACAACAACTTCCGCAAATGTTTTAACATTTCGTGGCGTTATTATTGAACCTCAAAGCGGAACTTCAGGAACAAGTGGAACCAGCGGTGATCCAGTTATTTCTTCTACTTTAGCTTATTATAATAATTCAACTCAAAGCATATCATCTTCTTCAAATACAAAAGTAACTTGGTCTACAGCAGATACTGCAAATACTCAAGGATCGATTGGTTTAACCTTTAATGGAACTGATAGATTTACAAATACTTCTGGAGATACAATTGTTATCACTGTTGATGGATATATAGGGTGGGCAAGCGGTGGAACTTCTGGTACGTCTAGATCTGTATTTATAGTAAAAAATAGTAATGTTTCTTCTTCTCAAGGAAGGTATTCGTATAGTAGTATACCTGCAAACAATGATTATCCAGTAACTCATTTTTCTTCAGTTTTGGTTTTAGCTAATAATGATTATATAGAGATATATGCTTGGCATAACGATTCAAGTTCTCAGAATATAAATGCGCAAAGTAATTATCCAGCAAGCAGAATAATAATAGCTAGAAATGAAGGCGTGGCTGGAATTAGTGGATCTTCTGGAATAAATGGAACATCTGGAACTAGTGGTTCATCTGGTATTAGTGGAAACGCTGGATCTTCAGGAACTAGTGGATCTTCTGGTACAAGTGGAGGATCTGGCTCTAACGGTTCTTCTGGATCCAGTGGAAGTTCTGGTTCTAGTGGTTCTTCTGGATCTAGCGGTTCAAGTGGATCATCGGGTTTAAGCGGTTCAAGCGGTTCTTCTGGATCAAGTGGAAGTTCTGGTTCTAGCGGCTCTTCTGGTTCTAGCGGCTCTTCTGGTTCTAGCGGCTCTTCTGGATCTAGCGGTTTAAGTGGATCATCTGGTTTAAACGGTTCCAGTGGCTCTTCTGGATCAAGTGGAAGTTCTGGTTCTAGTGGTTCTTCTGGATCTAGCGGTTCAAGTGGATCATCGGGTTTAAGCGGTTCCAGCGGCTCTTCTGGATCAAGTGGAAGTTCTGGTTCTAGTGGTTCTTCTGGATCTAGCGGTTCAAGTGGATCATCGGGTTTAAGCGGTTCCAGCGGCTCTTCTGGATCAAGTGGAAGTTCTGGTTCTAGTG